>OLQR01000029.1_pt1 | contig 107985 bp, 100 predicted proteins | sample 1671881 | NCBI WGS metagenome assembly OLQR01 (sample SAMEA3136623, study PRJEB25190) | human gut metagenome | biome: human gut; feature: human-associated habitat; material: faeces | place: Austria | collected 2013 | reverse complement strand
ACATTGAGGATGCCAAGATGCTCGTTGCTAACGGTGTTACATCTGTAACAGAGGGTGCTAACATGCCTACAACTCTTGAGGCTACAAAATACCTTCAGGAGAACGGAGTACTCTTCGTAGGTGGTAAAGCTGCCAATGCAGGTGGTGTTGCTACATCAGCACTTGAGATGAGCCAGAACTCTGAGAGACTTTCATGGACATTCGAAGAGGTTGACGGAAAGCTCAAGGGTATCATGGAGACAATCTACGCTAACATCAGTGATGCTGCTAAGAGATACAATGCAACAGTTGGTGGAAAGACTGACTATGTTGCAGGTGCAAATATCGCAGGCTTTGAGAAAGTAGTTGACGCTATGCTTGCACAGGGTGTTTGCTAGTCTGTAGGCACTTATTGAATAATGACTATAAAAACCCCTCCCACAGATAAAAGTCTGTGGGAGGGGTTTTGTAATAATATTTCAAAGAGAAAACTAATTTATTTTTTATTAGCAAATGCTTTAATACCGCCTGCTACAAAAAGTATAGAGGCGATAATAACACCGGACACAAGTACAATAGCGTAAACATTGGCATTCACGCAGATATTGGAAGTCCAGTCAGAAAAATTCACAGACTTTATAGTGATTTGTCTGGTGCCAAAAATTAAAAACTCGCATATGTCATCGGCAAAAGCTGTCCAAACCGAAGCTATTAAAACTATAATTGCGGATTTTATAAATCCGTTTGCGTTTAAATATCGTGCATCAAAGAATATGAGCCAGGCCGCAAGTACAAAGACAAATGCTATAATACAGCCGGCCTTCATTCCGGCAACATCGTTTGTATGACCACACACCTCAATGATTGTGAGGAAAAGCCATAAGGTATCCCACAGCATAGTGATAAGAGCTTTTTTGTCTGATAAAACAGGTGGAAGCTCAATTCCTCTGATGACAAACGGAAAAAGAATAATTGATAATCCAAATATAGTTGGAACAGACCAAAGCATAAATTCATTTGAACTATACATTCTGTCAACAAAAAAGAATATCAAAAGCAGAGCAAAAACACCGCAGATTATGCATTTGGTCAGTTTTTTCTGCTGTGCCATAAGTGGAACAACTGTCATTGCAGCTACAAGAAGCATAGATGCTGTTACCACCGCAAAGGTATTTAAACCACCGCCATTTGACAGGCACACTATGAATGTGATGAGTATTGGGATAAGCAGTAATCCGGCTATTATGACTCCGGCCTTGTAAGCAGCAGTTTTTTCTTTTTTCTCATGCTGCTTTAATACACTGTCAGCCTCTTTTTTTATCATTGAATCAATAGAATCGTTTTTTAGCTCATTGTATGTATTTTGACATTTTTCACAAGTCTTAAGGTGTTTTTCAACAAGCCTTTTGCTTGAGGGACTGCATACATCGTCATAGTATAGTGGGAGTAAATCCTGAACTATATTGCAGGTTTCATCGGTTGATTGTGTAATTGGATTATTCATTTCTATCCATCCTTTCTTTGATTTTCAGTCTGGCTCTATGGTAAGTTACCCGTGCCCAGTTCTCTGTTTTTCCAAATATCATGCCTATTTGTGAGAATGGCAATTCACCAAATATTCTAAGCTGAAAGACCTCCTTGTAGGGCTCATCAAGCTCGTGCAGTATAAGATGAATCTGAAGAGCTGTATCTTTATTTTCTAGGCTTTTTACCATGTTATCGGGTTGTTCTAGCTGCTCTTCGTCAAGCTCTGTAAATTTTGTGCTTTTTCGGCATTCGTCTATTGCCAGATTTCTTGCTATGCTGCAAAGCCAGGTCTGTTCGCTTGATTTGCCGGCATATGCCTTCTTTGCGGTCATGGCCTTATAAAAAGTATTCTGGGTAATTTCCTCAGCCTGATGTTGATTTTTTACAATTGTCATTACATATGAGTATACTTGCAAGTAATAGGAATTGTACAATTTCTCATAATCCAGAACTGTCACCTCCTTTGTTCATAGGTTAGACGTAGAAAGGATTGTTTTGTTACAAAAAATTTTAAGATTTTTAGATTATATCATAAAAGGTAGTTATAAGGCAGGTGGAAATAAGCATATATTTACAGACCAAGAGCTTTACGAAGAATACAACCTTACTGATGAAGAAATAAATATCATAGAATCAGTCATCAAAGAACGAAAATAACAATACCAATACCCTTTGTCATATGGTAAAATAAAGAAAAACCTATTATGAAACCTAAGGGAGGATTGGACATGAAAATTTTGAAAAGTATTCTTAATTATATTCCATTAGCCACGTTTATCATATTTGTGGTTACTGATGGAATTATTTCTTTAACATCGGCATTAATTTTTGTTATTTCCACGATTGGTCTACTGATTAATTGGAAAAGAAAAAAACCAGCGATGAAGAATTAAGAAAATTCCAATTTATCAATTACAGGTGACATTGAAAGAGTCAGCCCATTCAAGGTGCTGGCTCTTTAAAAATTCCATTCTAATAAATTGCACGACAACTTATAAAAAATATGCTCCACATTATAAAAATAATCTTGACATACAAGCCACAAAGGTTTACTATGGTTAGCGTAAGCTAATTAAATAATTATTCTTCAGGGCAGGGTGCAATTCCCTACCGGTGGTATAGCCCACGAGCCGCAAGGCATGATTCGGTGAGATTCCGAGGCCGACAGTAAAGTCTGGATGAAAGAAGATGTGAATATGATATATGCAGAGTATAGATAGCTGGGGGTTAGATTCAGTTTCAGATACAGCACATGTCATAGTTATAAAAGATATCTACTCTGGAGTGTTTCATACATTCCGGATTTTTTTTGTCTCAAAATTCATTTATGATGAAATGCAGCTAGTGCATGTTTATCTGAGATTATGATATTTGAAATCATTAGGCCCTGAACGATAATAGTTCAGGGTTTTTTTATGCAGAAAGGAACTCAAATGACTGATGAACAATATATGAGAAGGGCGATTGAGCTTGCAAAACGCGGCATGGGATATACCTCGCCAAACCCGATGGTCGGAGCTGTGATTGTAAAGGACGGCAGGATAATCGGAGAGGGCTGGCATGAGAGATACGGAGAGCTGCACGCGGAAAGAAATGCGTTAAAGCATTGCAAGGAATCGCCACAGGGAGCGGATATGTATGTGACTCTCGAGCCATGCTGTCATCATGGCAAGCAGCCGCCATGTGTGGAGGCAGTGATAGAAGCCGGTATAAAAAGAGTATATGTGGGCTCGGATGACCCGAATCCGCTTGTCGCCGGGGGAGGTATCAAAATCCTTAAAGAGCATGGGATAGAGGTTGTCACGCAGGTGCTTAAAGACGAGTGCGACAGGCTGAACGAGGTATTCTTTTACTTTATACAGACCAGACGTCCATATGTCGCTATGAAATATGCCATGACGATGGATGGAAAGATAGCCACATATTCAGGACTATCAAAGTGGATAACAGGAGAAAAAGCGAGAGAACATGTGCAAAACCTGCGCCACAGATATAAAGCCATAATGGCAGGAATAGGAACAGTGCTTGCAGACGATCCACTGCTTACATGCAGAATCGAGGGCGGAGTAAATCCAATCCGCATAATATGCGATACGCATCTTAAGCTTCCACTGGAATCGCAGATAGTAAATACTGCAAAGGAAGTGCCGACGATTGTTGCAGTCAGTGAGCGATATCGTGAAACCGCACAGTCAGAAGCCTTACCTGATACTGAAAAAGATAGTATAGAAGAAAACAATAATTATCAAAAAAACAGAAAAATAACACGGCTTGAAGAAAACGGAATAGAAATTCTGTATGTAGCTGAAAAAAACGGTCATATTGATTTAAATGACCTCATGCAAAAGCTCGGCGAAAGAAGCATAGACAGCATTCTGCTTGAGGGAGGCGGAATACTCAACTGGTCAGCCCTTAAGAGCGGGATTGTGAATAAGGTATACGCTTACATTGCACCAAAGCTTTTCGGAGGGGCGGATGCAAAAACTCCGATAGAGGGAAAGGGAACGGACTCACCGGCACATGCCGTGGTGCTTGGAAACAGTAAGGTAACAAAGCTTGGTGATGATTTCCTCATCGAGAGTGATGTTGTGAATACTTAAAAAAGAAAGGCGATACACAATGTTCACAGGAATAGTTGAAGAAGTTGGAACAATAGATACAATTTCACGTGGAGCAACCTCAGCAGTACTTACAATCAGAGCTGAAAAAGTGCTAGCTGGAACAAAGGTCGGAGACAGCATAGCGGTAAACGGTATCTGCCTCACGGTCACAAGGCTCATGCCACATGCGTTTACAGCGGATGTCATGCACGAGACGCTAAACCGTTCATCGCTTGCAAATGCGATGAGAGGAGCACATGTCAATTTGGAGCGTGCGATGGCAGCAGATGGCAGATTCGGCGGGCACATCGTGTCGGGACATGTTGACGGAACAGGCAGGATTGTGGAGGTCAAAAAGGATGATAATGCCATCTGGTATACGATACAGGCTGCACCACAGCTCATGCGCTATATAGTCGAGAAGGGCTCCGTCACAATCGATGGAATAAGCCTCACAGTCGCAAAGGTGGCAGAGGATAATTTCTCGATATCAGCGATACCGCACACGGTAAGCCAGACTGTACTAAAGGACAGAAAGGTGGGAGCTGTCGTAAATCTGGAAACAGATATCATAGGAAAATATGTTGAGAAGCTGTTGTTTAAAGGGCAGTCGGAAGGAATAACAAGAGATTTCCTGGCAAAATACGGCTTTTAACATAAAAGCACGGGTATCGTGCGGGTTTGCAAATGTGCGTGGGGCTGAAGGGTTAAAAAATTATGTAATTGAACAGCTTCAAAATCATAAGAGAAAGGACATAAAATATGAAATTCAACACAGTAGAAGAAGCACTTAATGAGCTTCGTGCAGGAAAAATAATACTTGTCACAGATGATGAGGACAGAGAGAATGAGGGCGATTTCATCTGTGCGGCAGAATTTGCCACAACAGAAAACATCAACTTTATGGCGATGCACGGCAAGGGTCTGATATGCATGCCGATGTCGCAGGAATATGTAAAGAAGCTTCGTTTTCCGCAGATGGTGCAGGAAAATACAGACAATCATGAGACAGCATTTACAGTATCAATAGACCATGTCTCAACAACCACAGGCATTTCCGCAGCAGAGCGCTCAATCACAGCAATGAAATGTGTCTCTGATGACGCAAAGCCTGAGGATTTCAGACGTCCGGGCCACATGTTTCCGCTTCTAGCAAAGAAAAACGGCGTACTGGAGAGAAACGGACACACAGAGGCAACAGTCGATTTATGCAGGCTCGCAGGACTAAAGGAATGTGGACTGTGCTGTGAGATAATGCGTGAGGACGGTACCATGATGCGCACAACAGAGCTCATGGAGCTTGCAAAAAAATGGAACATCAAGTTCATCACAATAGCGGCACTTCAGGAATACAGAAAGATACATGAAAAGCTCGTTGACCGTGTCACAGAGGTAAAGCTGCCAACCAAATACGGCGACTTCAAGGCATATGGCTTCGTCAACAGATTAAACGGAGAGCATCATGTTGCACTTGTAAAGGGCGAAATTGCAGATGGAAGTGATGTGCTCTGCCGAGTACATTCAGAGTGTCTCACAGGAGATGTATTCGGCTCACAGCGCTGCGACTGCGGCCAGCAGCTTGAAGCGGCCATGAGACAGATAGACGAGGAGGGCAGAGGAATACTGCTCTACATGCGTCAGGAGGGCAGAGGAATCGGCCTGATAAATAAGCTGAAGGCATATGAGCTTCAGGAGCAGGGAATGGACACACTCGAAGCAAATTTGGCACTCGGCTTTGCCGGAGATGAGCGCGAGTACTATATCGGAGCCCAGATATTAAGAGAGCTTGGCGTACACAGTCTGCGCCTTCTCACAAATAACCCTGACAAGGTATACCAGCTCTCAGAATTTGGCATGGAAATCAGCGAGCGAGTGCCGATCCAGATGAGCGCCACAGCGCATGACCTGTTTTATCTGAAAACAAAGCAGAACCGCATGGGACATATACTCTCATACTAGCAAAAATAAAAAACAAAAGGAGAACGAAAAATGAACGTAATCGAAGGAAAAATGACACAGGATGGAATCAAGGTAGGAATCGTAGTAGCAAGATTCAATGAATTTATCACAGCAAAGCTCTTAGGAGGAGCAAAGGACGGACTCGTAAGACACGACGTGCCGGAGAAAAACATAGACGTAGCATGGGTGCCGGGAGCTTTCGAGATACCACTCATCGCAAAGAAGATGGCAAAGAGTGGAAAATACGATGCAATCATCTGCCTCGGAGCAGTAATCAGAGGCGCAACAAGCCACTATGACTATGTGTGCAACGAAGTATCAAAGGGAATCGCATCAGTATCACTTGAGTCAGAAATCCCGGTAATGTTTGGCGTAGTCACCACCGAAAACATCGAGCAGGCAATAGAAAGAGCCGGAACAAAAGCCGGAAATAAAGGATATGACTGTGCACTCGGTGCAATCGAAATGATAAATCTCGTCAGACAAATCGGATAATATGATTAAAGGGTCAAAAGGTATCATCGATGCATGCTTGCATGTAATTCGATTAATCATAAATGAGTGGCAAAATACCTTTTGACACTCATATCATTATATAGAATAATAGCATAATCCCCGAGGTTCAAATATCATAGATATTTGAACCTCGAATATTTATTATATCTCAAATTGTAAATTATTGTCACAACGTAAGTGGAGTAAGCGTCGGACATCCGGCAGGCGCGGGAGTGAGTGTGCGCTGCATGGGTGCTCGGCGCTTACGCCACGCCCTCCCAACAAAAAAGAAGAAAAATTTAATATCTAAAGAATTGCACGAAAAATCTGTATATAGTATAATGATAAATCAGGAAAACAAAACGGAGGCCCATGAATTTTGATAGATATACATTGCCATTTATTATACGGAGTGGACGACGGCTCAAAGTCGCTCGAGGAATCGGTAGAGATGCTCAAGATAGCCAAAAAGCAGGGCATCACAGGCATAATCCTCACACCGCACCTGCGCCATGGAATGTTTAAGCATCCGATTGAAAAGATAGAGCGACACTATAAAAAGCTGGTGCCATATGCAAAGAAGCTTGGAATAGAATTAAAGCTCGGCACAGAGTATCATGTGGCAACCGATATGATAGATGCCTTTTATGGTGGGCGGTGTCATACACTGGCAGATACACAGTATATACTCACAGAGTATTCACATTCCAGCGAATACTCGTTTATATACAAGATGACGCGCGAAGCTATATTTGCAGGATATATACCGGTGATAGCACATGTAGAGAGATATGAGTGTCTCAGAGATATAAGCCGTATAGAGGATTTGCAGGAGCTGGGAGCGCTCATACAGGTCAATGCAGACTCAGTGCTTGGCATAGATGGCAGACACTTCAAGAGATATACAAAGAAGCTTTTGAAGGCAGGACTTGTTGATGTAATAGCAAGCGACAGCCATGGCACAAAGGAGCGCGTCTGCAACATGAAAAAATGCTATGAGTACGTGGCAAAGAAGTTCGGTGATGACTACGCGCAGGAAATCATGCAGACAACACCGGAAAATATAATAAACGGAAGATAATAAGTGTAAATGCGGATATCCAGACAGGCACCAGCCTGACAGACCCGATGGAGCTGGTGATAAATACCCACAACCGCAATGCAATGCTTTTGCAGCGCGCCGAAAAGTACAAAAAGGTAGGGATTGCAAGAGTTGTGATCATAGAAAATATCAAGCAGAGGATACTGGGCAATGCATCCAGATGGAACAGTATCATAGATTTTGGAGGCGAGCTCGTGCACCAATATGAGCTGGAAAAGCCAATGAGCCTGCAGGCACAGTGGTGCCTCGAGATAGACTTCCCGGATGAAATCAATGCGTATATAGCAAAGAACTTTACAGACAGGGAAATCGCAGATTACGGGCTTACAATGAAGGACTTTATAAAGTGGTGGATGGCACCATAGGCTGTACAGCTATGACATATATTATCAAACACTTATTGAAGCATGAATAAGGAGAACATGAAAATGGAGATATTAGACTTAAACAACGATGAAGACACAAAAACAACCGATGAGATGGAGCCAAAAAAGCCGGAGGAAAAAACATCACCTGTCAAGGAAATCTTAAGCTGGGTGTTAACAATCGCATTTGCCATTGTAGCGGCAATACTCATAAAGAACTATGTTATTATAAATGCAAATATTCCGTCAGGCTCGATGGAGAATACTATCCAGATTGGAGATGACATATTTGGCTTCAGGCTCGCATATACATTTTCTGACCCAAAGCGAGGAGATATAGTCATATTCAATGCACCGGATTCGCCTTCTGAGAAATACATCAAGCGTGTAATAGGTCTGCCGGGAGAGACAGTCACCATAGAGGACGGCCAGGTGTATATAGACGGTGAGGCGCTTGAGGAGGATTATCTCAAGTCAAACCAGAGTGGTGAGGATCCGTGGACAGTAAATGCCGGACCTTACGAGTTTAAGGTGCCACAGGACTCATATCTGCTGCTCGGTGACAACAGAAATGGCTCATCAGACGCAAGAGTCTGGGAGCACACATATGTGTCTAAGGACGATATACTTGCAAAAGCAATATTCAGATATTACCCGTTCAACAGATTCGGAGCGGTGAAATAAGCTGTAAATCAGGATATAAAATAAAAATAGAGGTAAAGTAAATGCCAAAGACAGAAACAGACATTGAAAAACGAAATAAATATGGCATGCTGTGCGGTATAGTCGGTATATTTTTAAACCTCATACTCTTTGCCGGCAAGCTATTTGCAGGAATGTTTAGCGGTGCAATCTCAATCACTGCGGATGCATTCAACAACCTGTCAGATGCAGGCTCATCAATCATCACGATAGCAGGCTTCAAGATGGCGGCACAGAGAGCCGACGAGGAGCACCCATACGGACATGCGAGGATGGAGTATGTGGCTACACTGGCAGTTGCAGCAATCATACTCATCATGGGCTTTGAGCTGTTCAGGGATTCCTTTGGCAAAATCATAAAGCCGCAGGACATAGAGTTTTCATGGCTTATTGTAGCGATACTACTGGCATCAATAGCCGTAAAATGCGTCATGGCGGTATACAATTTCTATTTTTCAAAAAAGCTTGATTCATCAACACTCGAAGCGACAGGCAGGGACAGTCTGTCAGACTGTATCGCTACATCTGTAGTACTTGCAGCCACACTCATAGCGCACTTTTCAAGACTCAATCTGGATGGAATAGGCGGTGTATTTGTGTCATTGTTTATATTCTATTCAGGAATATCGTCAGCCAGAGAGGCGATAGACCCGCTGCTTGGAGCAAAGCCTGAGCCGGAGTTTGTCGATAGACTCAAGGAGATGGTACTGGACTTTGACAAAAACATACTCGGTATGCATGACCTTATGGTGCATGATTATGGACCGGGACACAGGATAGTATCGTTTCATGCAGAGGTGCCGGAGGACGGAGATATGGTCGAGCTGCACGATATAATCGATAATCTGGAGCGCAGGATACGAAGGGAGATGGGCTGTATAGTGACCATCCACATGGATCCGGTAGCGATAGAGGACGAGGAGGTAGCCGGACTGAAGGCCGAGGTGCTCTCTGTGATAAAAGGGCTTGATTCGCACATAAATATGCACGATTTCCGTATTATCAGAGGTGATACACATACGAATCTGGTTTTTGACATTGCAGTTCCATTCGGCTATATCACCTCAGATGATGATATATGCAATGCAATACAGGAAAATGTCAGGAAAAAGCTTGGAAAGAATTACTATACCGTGATAGAGGTAGACCGCGACAATTACATAAATATATAATAATAGAAAAAAAGTTATATAAAAAAGCAATCACTATGTCGTTTATACCTAAAAAGTGTCATTCATGCCATAGTGATTGCTTTTTTTGTGTATAAAAGAGTATAGTGAATATGCAAATTATTATGATTTTGTCAGTAATGAAAACTTTTAATCAAGTCATTTATCAGGAGAATAATACAAATGAATAATAGAAAGAGTAATTATATATATTGAAATGAGGCATAATTTAATGTATTTGGTTAATCAATGAATGCCATATTTTAATAGCATGTTTGGTTTTTCTTATGGTTATATTCTGGCACCAACCCAAAAACCCAGCCCAACATCCGGAAAAATCTGTGAAAAGTAGCTGAAACTGCAGAAATTCCTAAAACAGCACCCAAAATCCAGCCCAACATCCGGAAAAAATCTAGGAAAAAGTAGCTGAAACTGCAAAAATCCCTAAAACAGCACCCAAAACTCAGCAAAACATCCAGGAAAGACCTAGCAGAAAGTAGCTGAAATCACTATAACCTCCAAAACAGCTCAAAATATAGCCTGTTTTGGGATTTACATCGTGCTATCCTTTTAACTCAGTGCGAAACGCTTGCGGCTCACAACTGTGAAGGGACTGAACAGTTACATAAAATTATAATAAATAGCATATTATTATTGACATACTAATGATGATTACTTATGATGAAAATTGCTAAAAAAATGTCAAGGAAACATATAAACGTGAAAAAACAAAATCCAATAGCCCTGTTACCAATAGCAGTATTTCTCGTACTGTATCTGGGATTGGGAATACTTTTTGAATATATAATGAAAATTCCGATGGGGTTTTATAATGTGCCCATCATAATAGCATTCCTCGTGGCAATACTGGTGGCATGTCTGCAGAATCGTAGTGTGAAATTCGACCAAAAGCTAGAGATAATGGCACAGGGACTGGCTGACAAAAATATCATAACAATGCTGCTAATTTTCCTTACCGCGGGAGCATTCGTGGGTGTAGTAGGTCGAAGCAGTGCGGAGAGCGTGGCATATTTCATGCTGTCACTGATACCGGCAAGGTTTGCGGTGATGGTGCTTTTTGTCGTGGCATGTTTTGTGTCTATTGCGATGGGAACATCGGTTGGAACCATAACACTGATTGTGCCGATAGCGGCAGCAGTATCGGATGCATCGGGCTTTGGTCTGCCGCTTTGTATAGGCTCCGTAATGGGTGGCGCGATGTTCGGAGACAACCTTTCCTTTATATCAGATACGACCATTGCCGCATGTAACGGACAGGGCTGTCAGATGAAGGACAAATTCAGGGAGAATTTTTTCATTGCACTTCCGGCGGCAGTAATGACGCTGGTTGTTATAGCAATTCTGTCATTCAGGACAGATATCGCGGGCGCTGTATCGCAGGAATATCATCTGTTGCAGATAGTACCGTATATTCTCGTGCTGTTCGGTGGAATTGCCGGAATAAATGTATTTGTAGTGCTTATAATAGGAATCATATCGGGAACGGTCATAATGCTCGCAACAGGAAATACAGCACCATACGATCTTCTTACCAATATGGGAAGTGGAGCGTCAGGCATGTTTGAAACCTGTATGGTTGCAGTGCTTGTGGCAGCCATGTGTGCGCTGATCCGTGAATATGGTGGCTTTGATGCCCTGCTTTCGGGTATTTACAGGACGTTCAGGGGCAAACGAGGTGGACTGCTCGGTATGGGACTTCTGGTAGGACTTATCGATATTGCCACTGCCAACAATACAGTTGCTATAGTTATGGCAAATCCGATAGCAAAGGAAATGGCTCAGAAATATGATATAACCCCACGTAAAACAGCGTCTATACTGGATACATTTTCGTGCATTTTTCAGGGGATGATACCATATGGAGCGCAGATGCTCGTGGCCATATCGGCAGTACATGAGCTGGGGCATGAGGTGTCAGCCTTTAATATACTGCCGTATCTGTTTTATCCGATGTTTCTCCTGGTAAGCTCACTGGTGGCGGTTTTTGTTGTTGAAAATGGGAGAAAATTTAATTGAAAATGAAGTTTAAAGCGAAAAAATAATGAGGTTATAAATGAAAATGCCGGATAGAAATATGATATTTCATCCGGCATTTATTATGCATCAATTAATTCTACCTTTGATGTTTGATATAGGATTTTTGCCATCTTTTGTCGTCTGTCTGATATGGCTTGTCAACCAGTGTGTATAGAATCTCGATTATGTTGTAAAGCTGCGTGAATATCCATATAATAAAAAGGGAAAACGTAGCACGATTATGGATATGTAGTGACAAAACATGAAAAGGTGGCTGAATTTCCGGGAAACAGTCACGAAATAAATACGATTAAACAGGTGGGAATAGGGGTGTTTTTGAAAAAAAGCATAAAAAATACTGCATACGTGTTATACTACATTATATAGATGTCGTATGAAATATGAACGATAAACACATAAATAAACACAGGATATGAGAAGTAATCGCAATCACAAATATATTTTGTGAAATACAACAATGCTTTCTCATAGGAAAAGGAGATAAAAATGCCGGAAAACAGTAGCTGTAGCAGCGCGGGAAGCTGCACAAAATCAAGCTGCGAGGGCTGTCCATCACATAATGGCGGACCACAGAGCTTCCTCGTAGAGCAGAATAAATTTTCAAACATCAAGCATGTAATAGGAGTTGTCAGCGGAAAGGGCGGAGTAGGAAAATCATTCGTCACATCCTCACTGGCGGTAAATATGGCAAAGAAGGGCTACAAGGTAGGTATCCTCGATGCTGATATCACAGGACCGTCAATACCAAAGATGTTTGGCGCACATGACCAGATACTCGGAGACGAAAACGGCCTGATGCATCCGTATGAGACAAAAGAGGGCATCAAGCTCATCTCAGTAAACCTGCTCATGGATAACGAGGAGGATCCGGTTATCTGGAGAGGCCCAGTCATTGCCGGAGTAGTAAAACAGTTCTGGAACGAGACAGCATGGGGCGATATAGACTATCTATTCGTTGATATGCCACCGGGAACAGGAGATGTACCTCTCACCGTATTCCAGTCCCTCCCGGTAGATGGAATCGTAATCGTCACATCACCACAGGAGCTTGTCAATATGATTGTCAAAAAGGCCTATAACATGGCAGAGGCAATGCATATCACAGTGCTTGGTGTGGTAGAAAACTTCAGCTATCTCAAATGCCCTGACTGCGGCAAGGAGATAAAGCTTTTTGGAGAGAGCCATATAGACGAGATCGCCAAAGAGCTTTCAGTACCGGTACTTGGTAAGCTGCCACTCGATACATCATATGCAGCTATCGCCGATAAGGGTGATTTCTACAGCATAGAAAACGACCACCTCGCAAAAGCAACCGAAGTACTTGAGCGCATTTAAATATTTTGTAACTGTTCAGTATCTATATAGTTACAATATTTCTTTATGAAGCAGGCATATATATCCGCCGGGTGCGGTATATATGCCTGTATTTCATAGAAAACCTTTAAGCATAATTCGTACAGAATCTTAATCGCATAGCGTAGTTCACAGCTGTGTGGTCTGCGGCACCTGAATCCGCGGCATTCGCCCTGCACTGCCAAATATTAAACTTTCTTTAAATATGCAATTTCCCTATTTACATTTCGTTTCATTGGCTTCATAATCATATTACCCACGGATTAAACAATAGTTTTCATACTCAAAATTTACGAAAACAACCAAAAAAGGTAAAAAGAGTTAATTTTATTATCAATATTTACCCAAAAACAATAATTTTAACGTCAATTTTTATAAAAAAATGCCCTTGTTTTTGTGCATATTTTTGTCTATATTATCATGTAGTAAAGAGAAGGTAAAAGAAAGGCAAATAGGAGGAAAATATGAAGAAAATATTTGATGTATTGAATGTCATTAAACAAAAGCTCTTTGTAAAGAAAGACAAGATTCATTCAGAAAAATATTATCGCAGAATTGATTTTTTAAATAAATATTCGCTTTTATTCCATGCGATCATAGCGATGGCTATCGTATTTATAGTGGAGATTATCTCGCGCAGGAGCTTTATCTCTGCATGTAAGTTCGTAGATGCACATACACTTGCGTTCATGTACAACTCATTTTTAGTGTTTGTATCATTTTCACTTGTGTATCTGTTCAGGCGCAGGGCTTTTGCAAGGGTAATAATTACAGGCTTTTGGACTATCCTCGGAATCATCAACGGCTGTGTGCTTTCAAACCGTGTCACACCGTTTGGTTATACTGATTTAAAGTGTATTCCGGAGCTTTTAGCCATGAACAATACCAGCTATTTTACAGCGCAGCAGGCTACAATAGTTGTAGTTGGACTTGGTGCATTTGCACTGTTTCTTGTGGCTCTTTTTATCAAGGGACCTAAATATACAGGAAAAATCCGTTATGCAGGTGTTTCAGTGGCATTTTTAGCATTGCTTTTCGTAGCAATCCCTGTTACAACCAATGTGGCACAGAATACCAATGTAGTTGCCAGCTACTATTCAAATATCGCCCAGGGCTATGATGATTATGGCTTTGTATACTCATTCTCATCTACTGTAGTGGACCGTGGAATGAAAAAGCCGGAGGACTACAATAAGCAGAATGTGGAAGATGTGGAGCAGAAGGTCAATTCACAGAAGCAGACCACCACAGTGGACGGAAAGACCGGTCCAAACATCATCTGTGTGCTTTTAGAGTCATTCTGTGACCCGGACGAGATTAATTTCCTTCAGGTGAATGAGGATCCTATTCCTACATTCCATGAGCTTGAGAAAAACTATTCAAGCGGATATCTGAATGTACCTGTAGTCGGAGCAGGAACTGCTAACACAGAGTTTGAGATGCTTACAGGGCTCAGCATGCAGTATTTCGGTACAGGAGAGTATCCATACAAGACTATCTTAAAGCAGACAGATTGCGAGAGCATTGCCTCTGATTTATCTAAGATTGGATATGCAACACATGTAGTGCACAACAACGGTGGTAATTTCTACAGCCGTACCAATGCATTTTCTAAGATGGGCTTTGATACATTTACAAGCAAGGAGCTCATGAATATCACAGAGTACACTCCAAACGGAAGCTGGCCTACAGATGATATTCTCGTCAGCGAGACAATGAAGACCTTTGATGCTACACCGAATCAGTCTGATTTTACTTATATCATCACAGTTGGTACTCACGGTGACTATCCAAAGGAGCCTGTTATTGAAAATCCTACATACACCGTATCAGGTGTTGAGGACGAGGGCATGAAAAATGCCTGGACATATTATGTAAACCAGCTCAACGAGGCTGACCGCTTCATCAAGGAGCTCACAGATGAGCTTTCTAAGAGAGATGAGGACACCATCGTTGTTATGTTTGGCGATCACCTCCCTACAATGGGACTTCAGAATTCTGATATGAAGTCAGGTGATATCTACAAGACAAAGTACATCACATGGAACAACATGGGACTGCCAAAGGAGGATGCTGACCTTTATGCTTACCAGCTTCTTGCCAAGACTACAGACACTGTAGGTATCCATGAGGGAACTATCATGAACTATCATCAGACTCAGATGAACAGTACAGATGAGGCATCATATCAGGATGGTCTTGACCTGTTACAGTACGATATCCTTTATGGAAAGCGCTACTGCTACAACGGCACAGATTTATATCCGGCTTCAGATCTTGTCATGGGAATTGACAAGGTGGAAATCACAAATGTGTCTGATTCATCAACCGGTGATACAGTATATATTTACGGTCATAACTTTACCAACTGGAGTAAGGTTTATATCAACGACTCCAAGGTGGCTTCGACTTATCTCTCAGCAGGTGTGCTTGCTATCAAGAAGGAAGACATCAGTGATGGTGATGAGATAACTGTGTGCCAGGTTGGATCTAGTGATACCATTTTTAGAAAGTCTGAGAATGCGTATACATATGTGGATCCTGCAGTGGAGCACGACAGTGAGTCGGAGACAGATGAACTGACAGAGAACCAGTAGAAAAATATAGTTTATATGCGCCGTCCATGGCGCATGTAATCCTTGCCCCGCCGTCCTTGGCGGGGCATTTCTGCGTTTCATGGGCATAATTTCTACAGTATCTAGGCAGCTTCGTGCTTGTAAAATTTTGGTATGGCGTGTCTTAAGATATAATTAATGGGTTGAAAATTGTGTATATTGATGATACAATTTCTACGGTTAAGAGTTTGGTAGGATTTACGGACATGACAGATATCTGCAGGCCGGTAATGTATACCGAATTTAATACTTTAATTGTAGAAATTAAGAATCTAAGTATGGAGGTGAATTTCATGGACAGTAGTGATGGTCTTGGGCGAAGTAAGAACGACATCGGTGCTGATATACAAGTGAGTATTGTATTGGCAGGCATAGTGGATTCTGTCCGTGGTAGGATTCATCACCGGACAGTTTTTAGAGGTACAGTGTAGGCATATTAAGGAATATCGGCTTACGCTGTGCTGTGTTTTGCTGTGCACAAATGCATACTTGTTTATATATCAGAGCACCGTTAGGTGCTTTTTTCGTGCGCAAATTTATTGAGTGCACGGGTTTCGTCCTTTCTATCATGGAATGATTTTTATGCTTCAGAATCACGGGATTTTGGAGAACCACATATGTTTATTTTATGTGGAAAATGCTATCGGAAATGAGAAAGGAGAGAAATTGAGATGAATACAAAGAAATATGAAGAGCTTCTTGTTCTATTGAGAAGCCACAAAACGGATAAGGAAATTCTGGAGGTTTTGTCAGACTATCATGAGAATGATATTGCTGATATGCTTGCAGGAATGAACGAGAAGGAGCGCAAACGTCTTTACAGGCTCCTTGGAACACAGAGGACAGCGGAGATTTTTGCATATCTTGATGAGCCGCAGGCCTATTTTGATGAGCTGTCTGTGGAGCAGGCGGCAAGGGTAGTATCGCTGATGGATTCGGATGATGCTGTCGATTTGCTTGAAAATCTGGAGGATGAGGACAAGAAGGAGATTGTAGAGCATCTGGATGAGGACGCGGAAAAGGATGTCATGATGCTTCTGTCATATGACGATGATGAAATAGGCAGCTATATGACAACCAACTACATCTGTATTCCGGGAGGCCTGACAGTGAAGCAGGCGATGAGCCAGCTAGTAAGGCAGGCGGGCGAAAACGATAATATCATGACTATATATGTAGTTGATTCAGATGAATGCTTTGCGGGAGCTATTGATTTAAAGGATTTAATCACAGCCAGGGAGGGCATGAATCTGGAAAGCATTATAGCCCATTCATATCCATATGTGCTCGACCATGAGAAAATCGATGATTGTATCGATACAATCAAGGACTACGCTGAGGATTCAATTCCGGTGCTCTCAAAGGATAAGCATATACTCGGTGTCATCACATCTGATGATATTGTAGAGATGGTAGACAATGAGATGGGTGAGGACTATGCAAAGCTCGCCGGACTGACCGCAGAGGAGGATCTGAAGGAAACCACGCTGCAGAGCATGAAAAAGAGAATGCCATGGCTTATCATCCTGCTTTTTTTGGGAATGATAGTGTCTTCCGTAGTTGGAATATTTGAGAATGTGGTAGCGGCTTTGCCGATAGTCATCTGCTTCCAGTCGCTGGTGCTTGACATGGCAGGAAACGTAGGAACACAGTCACTAGCTGTCACAATCAGAGTACTTATGGATGAGAATTTAAGCGGTAAGCAGAAGCTTTTGCTTGTAGTAAAAGAGGTAAGAATAGGCCTTGTAAATGGTGGCTTGCTTGGAATAATGGCACTTGTATTTCTGGGAATATATGTGCATCTGTTCAAGGGCTACACATGGCTTGGAGCATTTGCGGTATCAGGCTGTGTAGGAGTTTCACTGCTTGTGGCAATGGCAATTTCAAGCCTTGTGGGCACAGTGATTCCGATGTTTTTCCACAAGATAAAGATTGACCCGGCGGTTGCGTCAGGCCCGCTTATCACGACGGTGAATGATCTGGTGGCAGTTGTGACCTATTATGGACTGGCATTTCTTTTCCTGATTGAATTGTAATGTCTGACGTGGTGCTTAAATATTTAGAATATATAAAAGCCTGGAAAGAGTTGAGTTTTTATTGGCTTTATTTGGTAACTAGTGTATACTATTTGCATATAACAGCTTCGTTAAGCAGATATAAATACACATAAAAGAAAGGTATAATCATGGACATCGTATTAGGAAATTACAAAGGATTAAAGGCAAACATCCCTTATATTGCATATACAGAGGAGGATGTTAATTCACAGATAGCGACACTTCTTTCAGGAAATCCTGTCAGAGAGCAGAAAACAGGCCCGTTAGCGATGGGCGACACGGCAGTAATAGACTACGAGGGCTTTAAGGACGGAGTCGCGTTTGAGGGCGGAAAGGCTGAGAAATATCCTCTGGGAATCGGTTCAGGCTCTTTTATTCCGGGCTTTGAGGAGCAGCTTGTAGGCATGGAAATCGGTGAGGACAGAGATATCAATCTCTCATTCCCTGAGCAGTATCATGCGCCGGAGCTTGCAGGTAAAGCGGTTGTTTTCAAGGTTAAGCTGCACGAGATTTACAATGAGAAGGAAGCAGAGCTGAACGATGAGTTTGCAGCATCTCTCAATTTCCCTGAGGTACAGTCAGTGGAGGATTTAAAGAAATATATCAACGAGTATCTTGAGTACCAGGTAGAGGCAAGAAAGGCTGATGCGGCAAGAGAAAAGCTCTATGACCAGATTCTTGAAAGCAGCTCATGCCTTGTTTCGCCACAGGCAGTAGAGACAGCGGTAAATATGCAGCTTCAGCAGATGGCAGCATCATTTGCACAGCAGGGTGTGGCTATGGAGCAGTATCTTCAGATGACAGGCAAGACTATGGATAGCTTAAAGGATGAGCTCAAGCCGGTTGCACAGAAGCAGGTAAAGCTTGAGGCTGTTCTCGATGAAATCATCAGAGTGGAAAATATCACTGTATCTGACGAGGAGATGGATGAGCAGTATGAGCTTATTTCACAGAAGTATGGTCAGCCTGTTGACGTCGTAAAGCAGGTGCTTCCAAAGGCACAGCTCAAGCCGGATTTACTTCGTATGAAGGCATCACAGCTCATCATCGATGCGGCTGAGATTATCATGGAAGAAAGCGGAAAATAATGTATAGAATATTTTTGGTTGAGGATGACGAGACCATAGCAAAGCTTGTCAGAAGACATTTGGAAAAATGGGATTATGATGTGCATGTGGTGCAGAAATTTGATGCTGTAATGTCAGAATTTGCATCATTTGATCCGCATCTTGTGCTTATGGATATCGGTCTGCCGTTTTACAATGGGTATCACTGGTGTACAGAAATCAGAAGGGTATCAAAGGTTCCTGTGGTTTTCCTGTCATCCGCTGCTGATAATATGAATATAGTGATGGCAGTCAGTATGGGGGCAGACGACTTTATAGCAAAGCCGTTTGACCTCGATGTGCTGACCGTAAAGATACAGGCTATCATCAGGCGCTGCTATGATTTTGGCGCAAACAACAGTGTTTTGGAGCATAATGGCGCCATGCTCAATATATCTGATGCCACCATAACCTATGACGACAAAAGGCTCGAGCTTACAAAGAATGAGCTCAAAATATTGCAGACACTTTTTGACAACAAAGAAAGGATTGTATCACGCAGCCTTCTAATGGAAAAGCTGTGGGAGAGTGATGCGTATGTGGACGAGAATACACTTTCGGTGAATGTCAACAGGCTGCGTAAAAAGCTGGATTCTATAGGGCTTGAGAGCTTTATTGTCACAAAAAAGGGGCTTGGGTACAGGCTGGGGTGAGAGGTCATGGCAAAAATACAAAACAAACCGCATCTGACAAATTTTATAAAACAAAACTATATATGGATTCTGATGATAGTCACAATGTCATGTATCCATTTGCTTTACATGTACCTGATTGGTGCGCGCAAACAGGATCTGGTGTATGCGGCAGTGCTTGATGCAATACTTCTTCTGATAACAGTTTTGGTTGGATTTTTCAGATATAGCAGCAAGGTAAAAGCTCTAAGCAATGCTTTAAAGCGTCCGCTTGAGGAACAGGCACAGCTTCCGGAAGCAACAGATGATGTGGAGATACTTTATCATCGGCTGCTGGAAAATCAAAGTATTGCAAGAAGCGAGTCAGAAAGCAGTGCTGCAATCAGACAATCACAGATGAGAGATTATTACTCTATGTGGGTGCACCAGATAAAGACCCCGATATCGGCTATGAAACTACTGCTTGAGGCAGAGCGGGAGGAGCTTGGGCAGTTTATATGTGATGATGAACAGAGTCAGTGCCATATAGGCGATATGACCGGTGGGAATATCGGTGCTGCCGGATTAAATGCTGCTTTGAAACAGCAGGCTGTACTCACAGAGCTGTCAGATAACATGGACTCGTTTGAGGACGAATTGTTCCGCATAGAGGAATATGTCAGTATGGCTTTGCAGTATCAGCGTGTGAGCAGCACCGAAAATGATTTTGTGCTTGAAAAAGTCAGTGTGGATGGTGTCATACGTGATACGATTAAAAAATATGCAAAAATTATGATACGAAGGCATATTGGGATAAATTATTCAGGAACTGGGCAGGAGGTATATACTGACGGAAAATGGCTTGCATTTATGCTGGAACAGATACTTTCAAATGCCATAAAATATACACCGCAGGGGGTTGTTACAATAGAAACTGCAGAGGAAAAAGAGCGGTTTTTTATTACAATAAAGGATACCGGAATAGGAATCAAAGCCGAGGATCTGCCACGTGTTTTTGAAAAGGGCTACACAGGCTACAATGGTCATGCCGATAAGAAGGCTACGGGAATTGGGCTTTATCTGTGCAGGCAGATGGCAGACAAGCTGGGGCATACAATCCGCATGGAGTCAGAGATTGGAAAAGGAACTAAGGTGTGGATAGGGTTTGATCTGGATTATACGGATGTGAGAGATTAGGATAAATTGGTGTAATAAGTTTGACTGGAAATTGTATCCAAAATCAGATATAATAATATATTATGAGAAATAAAAGAGTATGTGATTATATAGCGGAAGCTATTCAGAATGAAATTTTATCAGGACGTATGTCATCAGGAGTGCCATTGCGACAGGAAGAGCTTGCGGATAGTCTCGGTTATTCGAGAATACCAATCAGGGAGGCATTGCAGATACTTGAGTCGCAAGGATTGGCAAAGAGACTGGCAACAAGGCATGTGGTGGTGGCTGATTTTTCGGACGAGGTGATAACGGAAATCTATGAGCTGCTTTCAGATGTGGAGATAAAACTGTTAAAGGGTATGCTGCAGTCTGGTATATGTTTGTGGGATAAAGCGGTCAGTGATAACAGTGAGCAGCCCAATTGCGTACATGAGCCATCTGCTATAAATGAAAAATTGTCTGCAGAGCTGCAGTTTCATGAGACAATTATATCCAATAGTCATAACGAGTATTTTACACATATTCTTGAAAATGGTCTCTGGTGCTATATCAGGTTTGCGGTTGAAGAGACGGCAGCAGGCAGGGAAAATGCGCGAAGACTTGAGCTGTTATCGAAAATAGCAGAGGCATATTCGGATAAGGATATAAAGATTGTCAGAGAACTGTTGGGAGAATATTTTGGAAGTCTTTGTGAGGCTGTTATAGCAGAGAGGGCAGAAAGCAGCAGGTAATTGGTGACTTATTTTATACTGAATAATGACAGATGATTCGGAAGCATATAAAATTAAAAGATAACAAGAGGAAAAAGTAATTATGATAGGACTTAAACCGATAAAGATTCCGTCAGCGAAGGAGCGTGTAGCATCGGAGCTGCGCAAGGCAATTTTGTCAAAACAGCTAAAAGAGGGAGAAAATCTTACACTGGAAAGTGTAGCGCAGCAGCTTAATGTATCTATAACTCCCGTGCGTGAGGCTTTTCAGATATTAGCGCATGACGGACTTATCAAGCTAAGACCGAATAAGGGAGCAATAGTACTTGGAATTACAGAGACGTACATAAGGGAGCACTATCAGATTAGAGGCATACTCGAGGGCGCATGTGCAGGTTTTGCTGCTTCACCTGATATCGATATCAGCAAGATAGAGCAGTCATACCTGGATGCAAGGGAGATGACAGCTTCCGGAGATTATAGCAGATATGCGGATTTAAACCGTGAGTTTCATAGTGAAATCTGGGCAGCATCCGGCAATAAAAAGATGGAAAATATGATCGCAGAACTGTGGAACGGACTTTCAATGGGCAACATGGTCACAGAGGAGGAATATGCGGGCATTTCTATAAAGGAGCATGAGGCTATATACGAAGCAATCAAGGCTCATGATGTGCAGCTTGCACAGCGGAGGATGTACGAGCATATCATGCGTAGTCGTGATGATATGCTGACATATTATGTGTAGATGTAAGTTACTAATTTAACACATTACTTGTAATAGATGCACAAATTGAATAGGTGGAATATATATAAATTGCCGAAATTGTCAAAAAGGTATTGACGATTTCGGTTTTTTGTTATATCTTAAACTCAGAAATTGGATACAATATCAAATATCAAATATTAAACGGAGGAGGAAAATGATATGAGTCCAGCAACAATAACACTTTTATTCTTATTGTTTGCCGTTGTGATGTTCGTGTGGGAAAAGATTCCGCTTGGGGTTACATCCATGATAGTATGTGTCGGTCTTGTTATCACAGGAGTACTGGATTGGAAAACAGCTTTTTCAGGATTTACTGACAGCAATGTAATTCTTTTCGTAGCGATGTTTATCGTCGGAGGAGCATTGTTTGAAACCGGTATGGCAAACAAAATTGGAGGAGTGGTCACACACTTCGCCAAAACAGAGAGGCAGCTTATCATAGCAATCATGGTGATTGTGGGACTGATGAGCGGAGTACTTTCAAACACAGGAACTGCAGCAGTTCTCATTCCGGTAGTTATCGGAATTGCAGCAAAATCAGGATACTCGAGATCGAGACTTCTTATGCCACTTGTTTTTGCAGCAGCCATGGGTGGAAATTTATCTCTCATCGGTGCACCGGGAAATCTCATAGCACAATCAGCTATGGGAGAGATTGGACTTAGCTTTGGATTTTTCGAGTATGCAAAGGTAGGACTTCCGATACTTATAGCAGGTATTCTGTACTTTGCATTTATAGGATACAAATTCCTGCCTGAAAAGCAGGGCAGTACGGAAAGCTCATATGATGAGCAGAAGGATTTTTCAAATGTGCCTAAATGGAAACAGATGATGTCATTGATTATCTTAATCCTTACACTTTTGGGAATGATTTTCGAGGACAAGATTGGCATAAAGCTTTGTGTCATCGGCTGTGTCGGAGCACTTGCCCTTATCATTACAGGCGTTATTAGTGAGAAAAACGCACTTAAATCAATAGATTTGAAAACCATTTTCTTATTTGGTGGAACTCTTTCACTTGCAGCGGCGCTTCAGGAGACCGGGGCAGGCGAAGAAATCGCAACAGCGGTTATCGGTATACTTGGCAAAAATCCATCACCATACGTTCTCACATTCGTAGTGTTCATGCTTTGCTGTGTACTTACGAACTTTATGTCAAATACCGCAACCACAGCACTTTTGGTTCCAATCTGCGTATCAATTGCCACAGAGATTGGAGCTGACCCGAGTGCAGTACTTATGGCATGTGTTATCGGTGGTTCATGTGCATACGCCACACCTATCGGTATGCCTGCCAACACAATGGTCATTACAGCCGGAGGATACACTTTCAAGGATTATGCAAAGGCCGGTATTCCGCTTATAGTAGTGGCGACCATTGTAAGTATGGTCTTACTGCCGATTTTCTATCCGTTCTTCCCATAAGAACGGATGGGAGTGGGTAAACAATAAATTAATATTTAATTATTTACAAGATTTATATTAGGAGGAAAAACTATGTCAAACGAGAAACAGGTAGAACAGCTTACCACCTATATGGCAAATTTTATCGCTCATATAGCAAAAAAATTACCGGATGATGTCATTGCAAAACTGACAGAGCTCCGTGATAAAGAGGACAGTCCTCTTTCAAAAACAATTTATGACACAATGTTCAGAAATCAGGAGCTTGCGGTAAAACTTAACCGCCCAAGCTGCCAGGACACAGGAGTACTTCAGTTCTGGGTTAAATGTGGAACAAAATTCCCACTTATTGATGAACTTGAGGGACTTTTAAAAGAGGCAGTTGTAAAAGCTACATTTGAGGCTCCTCTTCGTCACAACAGTGTTGAGACTTTCGATGAGTACAACACAGGCAAGAACGTTGGAAAAGGAACACCTACAGTATTCTGGGATATCGTGCCAAACAGCGACAAATGCGAGATCTACACATACATGGCAGGAGGTGGATGTACACTTCCGGGAAAAGCTATGGTACTTATGCCTGGAGAGGGCTATGAAGGAGTTACAAAGTTCGTAATGGATGTTATGACTACTTATGGTTTAAATGCATGCCCACCTCTCCTGGTAGGTGTAGGTGTAGCAACATCTGTTGAGACAGCAGCACTTTTATCAAAGAAAGCACTCATGCGTCCAATCGGATCTCACAATGAGAACGAGAGAGCCGCAAAGATGGAAAAACTTCTCGAGGATGGTATCAATGCTATCGGCCTTGGACCTCAGGGAATGGGCGGAAAATACTCAGTAATGGGTGTAAATATCGAGAACACAGCCCGTCATCCATCTACAATCGGTGTAGCCGTAAACGTAGGCTGCTGGAGCCACAGACGCGGACACATTGTTTTTGATAAGGACCTTAACTATACAATCACAACACATTCGGGGGTGGAATTATAATGGTAGAGAGAATTAATGGAAAAACAATTTTAACAACACCAATCTCAGCAGAGGATCTTAAAGGAATAAAAATCGGAGATATTGTATACTTAAATGGAAGCATGACAACATGCCGTGACGTAGCACACCGACGTCTCGTTGAGGAGGGAAGAGAGCTTCCGGTAGACGTAAGAAACAATGCTATTTTCCATGCAGGACCAATCATCCGTCCACTCGAGAATGACAAATTTGAGATGGTATCTGTTGGACCGACAACAAGTATGCGTATGGAGAAATTCGAGTACGAGTTCGTAAAAGAGACCGGCGTACGTGTTATCATCGGAAAAGGTGGTATGAAAGAGAATACAGAGCGTGCATGTAAAGAGTTCGGTGCCATTCACTGCGTATTCCCGGCAGGAAATGCAGTAGTAGCCGCAACAGAGGTTGAGGAAATCGTCCGTGCAGAGTGGAGAGATCTCGGAATGCCTGAGACACTCTGGAACTGCCGTGTGAAAGAGTTTGGCCCACTTATCGTATCTATAGATGCAGAGGGTAACAACTGGTTCGAGCAGCAGAAAGATGAGTTCAACAAGAAAAAGGATGCAGCAACAGAGGAAATCTGCAAGCAGGTAGGATTCATCAAATAGTTGCCGGAGCCTGGTATCAAATTTATTTAGAACCCAATTGCCATGAAAGTATTCTGGCAAAATATATACCCGCAGAATGCGGGAGAAAACATAAAAAAATATAATTTTTCGCGCAAAGGCTCTCACATAATTTGACTATTATGTGGGAGCTTTTAGATATATGAAATTAGAATAGTATGATAATCATTTCCATAGGATATTAAAATAAATTACTGCAATAAAAAAGATTATTGCTGGTAACTAAAAAAGAGAGGAATAAATGATAATGAAGCAATTCCTGAGAAAAACAATGAAAAATGTGGCAGCCTACGTGGAACTTTTTCTATCGGCAGTACTGGTGTTTGTGATAGTGGTGCTTATTATAAAGCTTATAGGGCAGTGCTTTTTCGATATATGGCATGATAAAATTAAACTGGAGTATTACATGGAATATATCATGTCGCTTGCAATCGGCGTGGAGTTTGTGAAAATGCTCTGTACTCATAAGCCGGGCACGATCATAGAGGTGCTTTTGTTTGCGACAGCCAGGCAGATGATCGTGGAGCATCTCAATGTATATGAGACACTTGTCGGAATAGGTGCGATAGCGGCGCTTTTTGCCATCAGAAAATTCCTTTTCTGCAGCTTTGATGAGGCAGACCACATGATATGCCGTGGCAGCCAGACGGTAGCGAGGGCGAATTTTATTTCCGGAACAAATATACCGGAGGAAAAGACAAAGCTGCTTAGAGATGTGATAAGCGAAAAATTGCAGGATGAGGGTAAAAATGTGTCAATCGGAGCCTGTGTGTATTACCAGGATTGTGCGCTCAGAGTTGATAATGTGAAGCAGGGCGTTGTCACAAGAGTCGAGGTAATTAAAAATCTGTAGATAAAAGGAGGATCAGCACATCTGTGCCAATCCTCTTTTTGCTACTCCAGATTAAGTTTCTTTGTCATATTGTATATCGAGCCTGCGACATACACCACTGTGAGAAGCAGCGATACGGCAAGTGCACCGATGACCACTCTGTTCATAGGACCTGTAATCTCCTGTGGGTTTAATACCGTTAAAATATAAGTGATAGATCCCTTTGATGACAGCGGAATAAAAAATGTAAAAATCATCACTATAATATTTACGACCTGACCAATCACATAAAGTATGATGAAAGTAAGCACAGAGTTAGCATCTTTGCTTCCATTTGCCCTGTAGCCGGTAGTAAGGCTGAAAAATAATATAGAGATCGTGTAGAGCAGGGATATTACTGCAATACTGCCAAACATTACAACAGGACTCATTGTAAATCCGGCATTGGCAAACTCATCAGACATACTTCCTATAATATCTTTAATCCATGCAAAGCCATGGTTCATTATAGAAAATGTTAAAACAGCAACTATCAGATCGAGTATAAAAAGTACAAAAGCTGTCAGGAATTTTGACACATACAGCATCCATGGCGCTACAGGCAGCGTATTCATGAGGTAGCCTTCGTCTTTTAACAGATTGCGTCTGAAGTAAAGAACTATGATCACAAAGCTGCAGATCAGCATGGCGATTACTGATAGGCTATGCAGTGCCCAGAAAAATACTGATACAAGATCAAATTCAAAGCTATCCAAAATTATTTCTGTCAGGGCTGACACAAACACCAGTGCATAAAGTCCGATATGCTCCATGAATTGCTCCCTGAAATCATATTTAATTAATTTTAACAGCATGCGAACACCTCCCTGAAAAGCTCATCAACACTTTTCTTGTAATTAGTGCGGATATTGTCTACGGAATCGTTTAGGAAAATACCACCATCTCTGATAAATACCACATCATCGAGCACTTTTTCTATATCGCTTATTAGATGAGTTGTGATAAGAATTGTTGAATCTTCATTATAGTTTTCGATTATTGTGCGTAAAATATAGTCTCTTGCGGCAGGATCGACACCGCCCATAGGTTCATCGAGCAGATAAAGCTTTGCATCCCTGCTCATTACAAGCACGATCTGTACTTTTTCACGCATACCTTTTGAGAGGTTTTTGATCTTTGCCTGTGGATCAACTCCGAATTTCTCAAGCATGGTATTTGCACGCTCAGGTGAGAAATCAGCATAGAAATCCTTGAAAAATGCAATGATATCACTCACCTTTTTTGACGGATTAAGATATGTCCGCTCTGGAAGATATGATACCATAGCCTTGCTCTTTACTCCGACAGGCTCACCGTCTATCAGTATCTGCCCCGTGTTTGGCTGCAATACTCCGGCAAGCATCTTTATCAGTGTACTTTTACCACTGCCGTTAGGACCAAGGATGCCGATAATTTTTCCGCCGGGAAAAGTCACATTCATATTTTTGATAACTTTATGGCTCTTATAGTTTTTGCTTAGACTTTTGATTTCAATACGTTCTGCCATTTACATCACTCCTTTTTTAAACTTTTAAGATAATTTTCATACACCGTAAGGGACTGTTCAGGTGTAAAACCAACCTTTGACATCCCTTCACAAAACTCACTGCACAGCTTATGTGCCAGATCATTTTTTAGTGAGTCAGCCTGATTTCCCATGTCTGCGACAAATCTGCCTGATGTACGTCTCGACTCCAGATACCCGTCACGCTCAAGCTCAGATAGAGCCTTTTGCATGGTGTTTGGATTTACACCGGCTGACAATGCCAGCTCTCTTACGGATGGCACTTTGTTACCTGGCTTTAGGCTGCCGTTTGCAATATCCATCTTGAACCGGTCTATGATCTGTAGGTATATGGGCGTTTCGTTGTTAAAATTCCATTCCATCATTTCACCTGCTTTTGTACTACTGTATTATTTGATTAATACAATAATACATGTGAGGTTATTTGTCAACTACAAATTAATTTCTTACAAAAATGTAAGATACGAGGTCGAAATGTAAGCTGATTCGATAGCATACATTCCGGCATTTTGTTATTATAATTACATGAAGCAGCAACAATGTAAGTTGTGAAGCCGATTATGACGTCATATTTAAAATAAATGCAACAAAAATAGAAGTTTAAATAACATTTTGAAATCATCGTAAAGGAGCATTGAAATGGCAATCTTAGAAGTAAGTAACCTCAAAAAAATATATACCACCAGATTTGGTGGAAATCAGGTACAGGCATTGAAAAACATCAATTTCTCTGTAGAGGAAGGTGAGTATGTGGCAATCATGGGAGAGTCCGGCTCAGGAAAGACGACACTTTTAAATATTCTCGCGGCACTTGATAAGCCGACAGCGGGAGAGGTACTCTTAAATGGAAAGAACCTTGTCTCATTGAAGGAAAAGGAGATATCTGCCTTCAGACGTGAGCATCTGGGCTTCGTATTTCAGGATTTTAATCTGCTTGACAATTTTTCACTGAAGGACAATATCTTTTTACCGCTTGTGCTGTCAGGTGTGGATTATAGGGATATGGAAAAAAGGCTTGCACCTATAGCTTCACTGCTTGGAATTGAAAAGCTGCTTAATAAATATCCATACGAGGTGTCAGGAGGACAGAAGCAAAGGGCAGCAGTGGCACGTGCGATAATAACAAATCCCGAATTAATTTTGGCTGATGAGCCAACAGGAGCACTGGATTCAAAGGCAACAGACAGTCTGCTTAGGCTGTTCAACAGGATAAACGAGGACGGACAGACCATTCTCATGGTGACACACAGCACAAAGGCTGCAAGTCATGCCAACAGGGTGCTTTTCATAAAGGACGGTCAGGTGTTTCATCAGATTTACCGTGGCAATCTTACAAATGACGAGCTCTATGTGAAGATTCAGGATGCACTTATGCTGATTACGACAGGTGGTGAGAAGCATGAATAAAATATATAGCAGGCTGGCATTTACAAATATAAAAAATAATAAGACGCTCTATATGCCTTACATTATATCGGGAATGGTCATGATAGCCATGTTTTACGTGATGATGTTTTTAAACAACTCAAAGGGACTTGGCAAGGTGCCGGGTGCGGAGATATTGGTGGATATAATGGGGCTTGGATGTGGAATAATAGCGATTTTTTCATATATATTTCTGTTTTATACAAACAGCTTTATCATCAAAAGGCGCAAGAAAGAGGTAGGAATATACAATATTCTTGGCATGGAAAAACGTCATATCGCGAGAGTTTTGATAATTGAGACACTTACCGTAGTACTCGCAGCAATAGTATCCGGAATTATAGCCGGTATTTTATTTTCTAAGCTGATGATTATGTTTCTTTATAGAATTATAAATATTAAAGCACAAATTAATTTCGCTGTATCTACTAGCGCTGTCGTAAATACAATACTTATTTTTGGAGTGCTGTATTTTCTTACTCTCATCTATAACCTGATGCAGGTGAAGCTTGCTAATCCGATAGAGCTGCTTCGCGGGGGCAATGTCGGTGAGAAAGAGCCGAAGAGCAAATGGCTTATCGCTATAATCGGACTAGGTTGTCTTGCCGGGGGATATTATATTGCGATTACCACAAAGAGCCCTCTTCAGGTGCTTTCACTGTTCTTTGTCGCAGTGCTGCTTGTCATCGTCGGAACGTATCTTTTATTTATTTCAGGAAGCATTGTGATACTTAAGGCACTCAGGAAAAACAAGAAGTTTTACTATAATAAAAAGCATTTTGCGGCGGTTTCAGGAATGATTTACAGAATGAAGCAGAATGCGGGCGGACTAGCGAGTATATGCGTGCTTTCCACAATGGTGCTGGTTGTTGTTTCCACAACCGTGAGTATGTATGCGGGCATGGAGGGAGAACTTAAGCAGAGATATCCTTCGGATATCAGTGTATATAGCTGGTATAAGGAAGTGCCGGATGATGTGAATCTGGATGATGCACTTAAAGAAGCTGCTGCAGATTCGGATAAAATAATAGCTGACTCTGCTTGTAATGTTAAAGACAGCAAAAGCTACACTTATTTTAGCTGGACAGTGTTTAGAGAGGGGACAGAGTTTAAGCCGGTGTTAAGTTACGATAACGATATTTCCCTGTTGTATTTTGTCACAGGAGATGAAATTGATAAGATGGAGACCGGCTTTAAAGAGAGTCTGAATAAAAAAATCCCACAGCTTGATACCGGTTCGGTGGCTGTATATGGAACGAAAAAGTTTAATGGCGATATAATTAATCTGTTGGGCAAAGAATTTAAAGTGGCTGCGGCGGAAAAAACTGCTGTAAGTAAAGACAGCTATATGTCCTCTATGTATAGTGGTGTGTACTATGTAGTGGTAGACAGCAAGGCAACACTTGCAGAGATATTTAACCTGAACAGCTCGCTGGGAGATGATAGTGTGCCGACTATGCTCAACAATGAAATTGATTATAATCTGTATGGCAGCAGTGAGGATAAGCTTGCTGTGGCAAAGGCTCTGGATAAGCATTTTGAGGAAAATAGTGTAAAATCAGATGTGTCAGGCTTCTATGAGGAAAGCCGTGATGCAAACAGAGAACAGATTTATGTATTGTATGGTGGCCTGTTCTTTATCGGAATATTCCTTGGAACGATGTTTCTTATGGTTACTGTGATGATTATTTTCTATAAGCAGATTTCAGAGGGCTATGATGACAAAGCACGCTATGAGATTATGGAGAAGGTAGGCATGAGCAATGACGAGGTGAAGAAATCCATTACTTCACAGGTGCGTATGGTATTTTTCCTGCCGATTATCCTTGCAGCGTGTCATCTTGCAGCAGCATTTCCTCTGCTTCGCAGACTGCTTGTCATGTTCAATCTTACGGATATTAAGTTAATTGCAATCTGCATGTCTGCTACGTTTTTGGTGTTTGTGGCTATATACTATATTGTTTTCAAGATTACTTCGAGAGCATACTACAGGATTGTGGGAAACCAGATTTAGGGGTTTCATATGAATTATGAATGCGCTATAATAAGACATAGCTATAATGCGTAAGAATATAGAGCGAGAGGAACAAGCAGTATGAGTATGACAGAAACAATTAAACTATACGACAGGGATGCATATGCCATAGAGTTTGAGGCAGATATTATATCCTGTGAGCCGAACAAGGCAGATGATAAGCAGTTTGATATAATATTAAATCAGACTTTATTTTTCCCGGAGGAGGGCGGACAGAGCCCGGACATGGGAATACTTGGAGGCTACAGGGTCGTTGATGTGCAGATTAAGAAGGGAGTCATTACTCATACGGTGGATATTTCCGCAGGTGATTGCTGCATAATGGGCAAAGAAGAGGCTCAGACAGAAAAGAAGACTGATGGACAGATTACAGGTATGGAGTGCGCTTCTGAGAAAGTAGAGCTTGCAGCAGGCGTCCACGTACATGGCAAAATAGACTGGCAGCATCGTTTTTATAATATGCAGCAACACAGTGGAGAGCACATTTTTTCGGGAATTGTCCACCGCAGGTTTGGTTTTGAGAATGTGGGCTTTCATCTGAGTGATTCTGTAGTGACAATGGATTTCAGTGGAGTGATTTCACCGGAGGATATAGCAGAGGTGGAGCATGAGGTAAATGTAGCCATTTCAAAAAATATTCCGATAGAGGTGACATATCCGTCAAGGGATGAGCTTGCGCAGCTGGAGTACAGAAGTAAAATCGAGATTGAAGGACAGGTCAGAATAGTGACAGTGCCGGGGTATGATGTGTGTGCATGCTGTGCGCCGCATGTGAAGCGCACTGGCGAGATTGGCATGCTTAAGGTTATGAATTATCAGAATTATAAAGGAGGCGTCAGAATCAGCATCCTTTGTGGTTTCAGGGCACTGGAGGCTTTCAGACAAAAGTGCGACATTATCTCAGAGCTCATGGGGATATTTACCACAAATCAGGAGGCTATTGTGGATAACGTCACAAAGCTTAAGGCAGTAAACCAGTCACTTAAGTCAGAGCTTGGCACTGCAAAGTCAGCACTTTTGGATTATAAGGTTGCAGAGCTTCCTGCTGATACGGACAATGCAGTATTGTTTGAGGACGGCATTGATACGAATACAGCAAGAAATTGCGTCAATGGCCTTGTGGAGAAATATAGTGGCTTTAGTGCATTTTTTACAGGAAATGATGAGGCGGGCTATAGCTTTATTATCGGAAGCAAGAATGCAGACTGCAATACAGTTGCCGCAGCACTTAGGAATAAGCTGGGTGCCAGAGGCGGCGGTAAGCCGGTTATGGTGCAGGGCTCTGTCAAGGCAGCAAAGAGCGAGATTGAGGAAGTGCTAAAAGAGGTGCTTTAACTTTTTGAAAATATAGTTTGTGGGACGGATTAAGAACACAAAAGCGGTTTCAGGACATTGCGTCCTGAAACCGCTTTTATTGTAAAAATCATATACAAAGTTAATTATTTGTTAGATCTTCTCCAAATGTGCATCTTCTCAGCCTCTTTGATGAGCTCATCACGGAAATCAGGATGAGCAACAGAGATGATTGCCTCAGCCTTCTGCCATGTAGAAAGACCCTTTACATTTACCATACCATACTCTGTAACGATATAGTGAGTGTTGGCTCTTGTGTCAGTAACGACAGAACCCTCTACAAGAGTAGGACGGATACGTGAGTGAACTACGCCCTGCTTGTCGGTGAAAGTTGAAGAGCAGCAGATAAAGCTCTTTCCACCGTTTGACATATATGCACCGAGAACGAAATCAAGCTGTCCGCCGGCACCACTGATGTGCTTTGTGCCTGAGCTCTCTGAGCTGATCTGTCCGAAGAGGTCAAGGTCTACACAGTTATTGATTGAGATGAAATTGTCAAGTGCGGCAATATTCTTGATATCATTTGTGTAGCTTACCGGGGCACTCATGAGCTCAGGATTCTCATCGAGGTAATCGTACATCTTCTTGGTTCCGGCACCGAAGCCGTAAGCCTGACGATAACGGTCGATGTTTTTCTTTGCTCCTGTGATTTTTCCGGCTTTTGCGATGTCAACGAATGCGTCAACGTACATCTCTGTGTGGACACCAAGATCCTTGAGGTCTGACTCAGCGATGAGTGAGCCTACTGCGTTTGGCATTCCGCCGATACCGAGCTGGAGACAGGCACCGTTTGGAATCTGGTCAACGATAAGCTCTGCAACCTTCTTGTCTACATCTGTTGCAGGACCACCGGCACCAAGCTCTCCGATTGCAGGGTTGTCACCCTCAACAATGTAAGAAACCTGTGAAATATGTACATTGGCCTCTGAACCGCCGTGACAGCGAGGCATGTTTTCATTGACCTCAACGATGATTTTCTTTGAAGTCTCGCATACAGCACCGAGGTGAGATGCGTTAGGACCAAAGTTGAAGTATCCGTGTGAATCCATCGGTGCAACCTGGAACATAGCGACATCGTCAGGAGTTGTTGAATCTCTATAATAACGAGGAAGCTCTGAGTAACGGATTGGTGAGTAGAAAGAACAGCCTCTCTTGATAAGCTTTCTCTCATAACCGCCCATATGCCATGAGTTCCATGTGAAATGCTCGCCGGCATCCTCACGCTCGAAAATGGCAAGTGGTTTAAGCAAAATACCACCACGTACATTGACATCCTTAAGTTCATCTGTTCTTCGGGCAAGTGCCTTGTCGAGTGCATCAGGTGTGCCTGTGCACCAGCCGTAGTCAACCCAGTCGCCTGATTTGACAATCTTTACTGCCTCATCTGCTGAGACAAGTTTCTGCTTGTACTCTTCTAAAAAGCTCATAAAATCCTCCTTAGATACCTAAAATGATAGTAGCAAAATGCTACGTTAAAAAAATAACAAACTCTATAACTTCTATATTATCACTTTAGAGAGGATTTTACAAGTTGGTAAATGCTGGTAGAGACTTTTATATATCGGAATGTTTTGCAGAAATATTTGTGTATTGTAAATATTGCCGGGATTTCATATAATTAAAATGGAATGTTGACAAATAAACTTATTTCTAAAGTCTATAGAATTTCAGATAAACTATATAATCAGATTTTAGCAAGGAATAATGAAGTAATTTAGAAGAGGAACAAACATGGAAAATCATACAATTGTAACACTGAAAAAAGGCGAAGGACGCACTATAAAAGCAGGTGGCGCATGGATTTTTGACAATGAAATAGACACAATCACAGGGACCTTTACGAACGGAGACATTGTTGTGGTGCACGATTTCGACGGATATCCGATGGGGCGTGGCTTCATAAACCAGAATTCAAAAATCCGTATCAGAATGATGACAAGAAAAGCAGACCAGCTGATTGATGACAATTTCCTCAGGATGAGAGTGCAAAACGCCTGGGATTATCGCAAGCAGGTGATGGCAGGAGGCAATGACAATGTGCCTGCAGCAGGTGAAACAGACGCTGCCGGTGAGGCTTGTGTGGCAGGCATTGGTACAACCGGCAGACCTGATTTAAACTGCTGTCGTGTGATATTTGGCGAGGCTGATTTCCTGCCGGGTATTACAGTGGACAAGTACGCTGATGTGCTTGTGGTGGAGTGCCTTGCACTTGGAATGGAGCAGTTTAAGGTGAAAATCGTTGAACTGTTAAAGGAAGTGATGGCGGCGGACGGAATAAATATTCGTGGAGTATACGAGCGCAGTGATGCAAATGAGCGCAAAAAAGAAGGTCTTCCTAAGGTAAAAGGCTTTATAGGAGCCGAGTTTGACACAAATGTGGAGATAGTAGAAAACGCAGTTCACTATATGGTCGATGTGGAAAATGGACAGAAAACGGGCTTCTTCTTAGACCAGAAGTATAACAGGCTTGCTATGCAGCGTATCTGCAAGGGGAAAAGAGTGCTCGACTGCTTCACGCACATGGGTACATTTGCCCTCAATGCAGGAATTGCGGGCACAAGTGAGGTCACAGGACTTGATATATCAGAGTATGCGGTTAAGCAGGCTACAGAAAATGCGAAGAGAAATAATCTCTCAGACACAGTGAAGTTTCGCGTTGCAAATGTGCTGGATGAGCTGCCACGGCTCGCTGCAGATGGTGAAAAATATGATGTAGTCATTCTGGATCCTCCGGCATTTACAAAGTCGCGTGAGGCTACCAAAAATGCGATAAAGGGCTACCGCGAGATTAACATGAAGGGACTTAAGCTTGTTAAGGATGGTGGATTTCTGGCTACCTGCTCATGCTCTCATTTCATGACGCAGGAGCTGCTTGCAAAAACGGTCAAGGAAGCGGCAAAGGCCACTCACAAGAGGCTGCGCCAGGTGGAGTTCCGCACACAGGGACCGGATCATCCGATACTGTGGGCCAACTCAGCTAATGTACCGGAGTCGTATTATCTTAAGTTCTTCATCTTCCAAGTTGTTGATGAGAAGTAAGGACTGGAAAGTGGCGGAAATGCTTGATTTACAAGGGCTGGAAGGTATTTAGTGATTAGCTTGCAAATTTTGTAAAGTATCGCAAAATATCGTATCACAGTGGTATAAAGTGGTAAGAAAAGTGAATACGGAAATTTGTAGTATAGATGTAGCGTTTTGTGGTATACTATAGAAGAACAAATACCTTTCTGTGAAAGGGAAAGGGGAAAGGATACGCGTATGACAGTTGATAGAAGAGTAAGCAGTATTGAATCCAGCTTCAAAATGGAAAGCATGCCATTTGATGCAGAATGTCGTCAAAGAGTAAGAAATGTCTTAACCAAGAAAGTTTCTGCTACAGATGCAATTTCAGAATTAAATAAGAAATACAGAGTATCCAAGAAGCAGGTTGAAGGATCAAGAGTATGATTATTGGCTTATATGTGGGCTACAAGGGTGCAACCATTGCCCGGTTAGTGGCGGCTTGCCACTAAGTACTGGGTATTACCTGGCGAAATAGCCGCAGGTTTGAAATAGCGGCTTTGCTGAAAAAAGAGAATACAAAGACCTGTCCGGAAGAAACCTCGTAAAGTATCGCAAAATATCGTATCACAGTGTTATAAAGTGGTAAGAAAATAAGAGACGGCAAATCGTCAACAAGTTGTTGGCAATTTGCCGCCTTTAGTTGTATGTTGGAGTTATTCCACTTTTATGCTGTGGTCTATACCTCTGCCTCAGCCATGATAATCTCAGCAGCATCAAGTATGAGCTGTGAAGCTATCATGTGAAGCATATCAGGCTTTCCCTGATAGGATTGCCTAATAAAATGTACATGTTTGTCCTCATTTCTTCTGTTTTAGTGTAATGTAACAGTAGTATAACCCATAATGAGTGGATTTATGCCACAGTAAACAACCGAACTTTAGCAGTTATGTGTGATTCAGAGAGTTCATATTTAAGTGAACCATTGTAATAATGAACCGTTTCTTTAACAATTGCTAAACCAAGTCCGTGATTTATATTATCAGCTTTTGTGGTTGAAGAGAATTTACTGATATCTAAAGGTGCGGATATATTATTAACAACGTCTATGAGCAAAACAGAAGCTTCCAGATATATGTTTAACCAGACTGTACTAAAATTATTCTTGGCACTGTATTCAAGAGCATTATCCAGAAGATTGTTCAATATACTGCATAAATCATAGTCGTTAATGGTGAGATTGTTTCTTATAGCTCCCTTAGATATGATTTTTATGTCAGGATATTCTGCCTGCTTTTGCATAATAATAGCATTTACAAGAACATTTCCAGTATCAATTATGGAAGGCGTTTTATTTAAAGTGTGCTTTTTAAGAGAATCGATATAGTTTAATGCTTCTTTATAGTTTTCGGATTCCAGTAACTGGGATAAAACATTAACTTGATTTTTGATATCGTGTTTTAGTTTGCGAATTTCTAAGTTTTTCTCTTTGGTTTCGTTATAATAATGCTTTAAAATATTTACATACTGAGTTTGTTTCTGTAGATTTTCATAATTTATATTTCTTTCGGATAAAGAGATAATGTAAGCTAGTATAATTCCTGATGATACAATGCACAGTAAGGCAAATGAATACAAAAAGTAACTATTAATCAGATTCTGGTATAGCTGTGAAATTGATAATATAATACATATAGTACCTGTATATCCGCATATAAAAATTTTATTTTTTAAAGATAAGGAAAAGTGGTATTTTTTCCTGATTTTTGCAAAAAGAGCAATTGCCAGCATCAGGATTACTATGGTTTTTATTATATTTTTTTCTTTAACCGTATTCATGCCAACAAATATTGGAAAACCTAAGATTAAATCGCAAATAAGAGCAAGAGCCTGATAGAGTAATGAATCCAAAATATATACAAGGACAAAGGAAACGATTTTATTGTACCATTTGTCTGTTAATAAGATAAATACTAACAGCATTTCAAGAAAAAAATCAATAAGTGGAGAAGCTATATTTGGTAGAACGTATAGTAATACAACCGAGAAAAAGAAAATAACAGCACATGTATAAAATTTATATAATGAGGTTTTTATTGTATCTGAGTACAATAAAAAAATAAGTAAAAATTCTATTACGATATCGAAAATTACGGTGTTCAATTGTTCCATATGCTCTCTGCCTTTTCATAAATATTTTGTGCGATCTTAGTCTGAACCTGTTTCTTACGTCTTCGCGCAAGTGGAACAGTAGTATCTGTAGTAAGAATAAGTTCATCAGAATTTAACTTTTTTATGTAATATGAGTTTACGATATATGATTTATGTACTCTTATAAGGGTATCGTTTGTAATGATTTTTTCCAGATCATTCAGTCCTTTTCTGATAAAATGACTGGTTGAGTCACTCATATAAATTGTGGTATAGCTGCCATTTGCCTTCATATAGGTAATATCACGATATAAAAGAGTGATATTATCATTAATTGAGTCTGGAAGAGTCAGATATTTTGCAGCTATTGTTTTATTTATAGTTTTCTTTAGAGTCTTGTTGAAATTCGTTTGATTGATAGGTTTTGTGATAAATCCGTATACATTTTTACCAAAAGAATCGTAGACTATTTCGTTATGACTGGTAATAAAAATAATAATGGTATTTTTGTTTGAAGCTTCAAACTGTTCTTTAATTGACTGTCCGGAAGTGCCTGGCAATTCTTCGTCTAGTAATAAAATATCAATATTGCTCTGGTATTTAAGTACATCTTCGCCAGATGAAAATATATGGTATTCAAAATTAAAATTTATATCGTTCTCCAAAAGTTTACAACAATTAAGAATTTGATTCTGCCAGTATTTTTCATCATCACAAATGGCAATAGCATATTTTGTAGGGCTCATAGTGTTCCTCTTTTATAATTATGACCGTTAATAACAATTTCAAACCGATAATAACATATCTGTTGCTTGTAGACAATCCCTTGGTGAATAATACGATTATCACGAAGGAGGCGAAACATAATGGTTACGTATGGATTGGAAAATCTGGCACAGTGGATATGGACATTTTTTAATAAGAGATAAGAAATGGGTAATTATAATATTTAAATGGGAAAGAATATTTAGTTTAGTAGGTAGTGATTTTGTATGTAACAGCTTTTACATAGAGTCAGAAGTGGTTGCAAACACTTCTGACAACAATACTATAAAAAATCAGAAAGGAAGTGAATTATGAATAGCATAAATATTTATGAAAACAAAACACTGAAACTCCAAAACGTCATAGTCCGTAGGCTTGATCTTGAATCAGATGATCAAAATCTTTTTGATTCTGAAATTAACAAAATAAGTACATACATACAGACGCATGGAGCAAACCAGATCGGACCGTTAATTCAATATTCAAAGGTTGAGCTGGATGAAAATAATGAGCCTGATATCAACATGCAGTTTATGCTCCAGGCGAACAACTTTATCCACAACGTAGAGCAGCCATATAGGATGGAGTCTCTGCTGCGTGTAAAAAACTGTCTGTATGCCAGATATAACGGACCGGATGATAAGCTGAAGTTCGCTTATGATAAGCTTGGGGTGTATGCATTTGAGAATGATATTGAGTTGGATGGCTGCAATTATACGATCTACGTGGACAGAAACGAAGAAGAAGAGACAATGGTTGCAGATGTATTCATGCCTGTAAAGGAATAAAAGTGTTATGAGCAGAAGAGGATGTAATCATGATTTACATAAAGTTATGTCTGATTGCAAACAGACATGGCAGAAAAATATTGTTTAGAAGAAAGAAACAGGAGGACACAAAATGGAATTATGTTACGATGGAGCACTGGTGCTCCCAAGCAGTTATGCTGTAATGGATGAAGAGGAAATGACATATTTAGAAGGTGGTAAGGAAATTGCAAATCTTAGCAAAAAGCAATGCATAAATGGACTTTGTGCAATTGGATTATCTCCACAAGTGGCAATTGCAGGAGCTTTGACGTATACGTTAGCTAAATGTCTGATTAATAAGGTAAGTAAATTTGGCGGGTTAGCAACTGCTGTTGTTGCAGGTATACTTACATGGGCAGCAGGACAGGTTATAGCGTTTGGAAAGGGCTTGGCTAGAGGAGCACTAAATAATGGGGTGAGAGTGTCATGGAACTGGAATCCTTTTAAGGAGGCTGTTGGAATAGGAATTACGGTAAAATACTAATTGTCGTGAGAGCACTTGTACTGTGTTTTATAAATGAAATTGGAGATGGATAGAAGTGTTGGGAATGATATTAATAATATCAGACGTAGTCTATTATGCAGGAATATTTATATTATATAAACTTATTTGTGAAGATGATTTTAACTATTTAGTGCTTATATCGTTTATTTTTCTACTGGTAGGACTTTTAGGAGCATCAGTATCAAATTTCCTTAAAGACAAAGAATATATTTCATTACACAGTAAGTGCGTAGAGGTAAATGTAATAATTAAACAGCTCTTGATAGGAATATCATTTATTGGTGCACAAATTGATAGTGTTGTGTTTAAGTATGCTCTTATTGGTTTTAGTATGATTGGGATAATAGTAACAATTCTGATTTGTAAAGAGTTATATGGAAAGCATATAAAGTTGATAGATTTCATTGATACGTACGAAAAAGCAGATGATTGCCATATAAAGGAAATGAATAAATGGCTATTGGCAAATGGAATTATTACGTGTATGTTTATGAACACAACTAATACAAAAACAGAATACGCGTTAATGTGTATAATCATTTTGATATATATGATTTTGTTTATAAGGTACAATAATGATAGAATAGGAGGCGTTAATTGTGCAATTGCTGTAATATTTGAATTTATTATAGTATTATCAGTGTTGTATGAATGGAATCTAATAACATGTGCTATTTTTGGATATTATTATCTTTGGATGATAAAAATAAGGAAAAATATGTGATATGGTGATTTTTATATCATGTATTTTAGTATATGTTCGGTGTGCAGATACTAATATCTACACATCGAATATAGGAGAGGAGAGCTTGAAGGCTGCAATTATACTATCTATGTGGACAGGAATGAAGAGGACGAAACCATGGTTGCAGATGTATTCATGCCTGTAAAGGAATAAAAGAAATATGAGCAAAAGAGTAAAGAGCTTAGATGAAATAAGAGAATCAAGGCTGCTGTTTGATAAAAATCCGCCCGCATTCGGCTATATACTTATAACAGTTGTAGCCGTTTTTCTTATTGTGGCAGTAGTATGGAGTATAAAAACACCAAAGGTGTATACCATACAGGCACAGGGGACTGTGACGAATGATGAGTCAAATTATGTCATGTGCAGCTATACGGGAGAGATTCTTGACAGCAACATGGAAGAGGGCGCACTTGTGGAAGCTGGGGATGTGCTTTTTACAATTAAAAGCACTGATTATGATCTGCAGCAGACACAGCTTGAAGACAACAGAAAATCATATGAAGAACAGATATCACAGTACAGTCTTCTTATAAAATCAATAAAAGACGATACCAATTATTTTGACGAAACAAAAGCGGATGACGGTCTGTACTGGAGCCTTTTTGAAACCTACAAATCACAGGTGGAACAGAATAAGGTTGATGTGTCAACGTATCAGGCATATGGATATACTGATGAGCAGATACAGGCACAGCTTGAAACTAATCAGGGTAAGATAGACGAAGTATATTATTCTGCAATACAGTCGGCAGAAGCCAAGATCGCAGAGGCAGACCAGCAGATTGAATCAATTGATGCGCAGCTTGCGGCAGTTTCGGGAGGACAGGATTCCTATGAAGTAAAGGCAACAGCATCAGGCGTGCTTCATATGCTGGGCAATTATAAGAGCGGAATGGTTGTACAGACAACGACCACTGTGGCAACAATCACACCGGAAAATTCGCAGAGATATCTCGAAGCATATGTTTCCACATCTGATATGGCCAGAATGCATGAGGGAGACAGAGTGCAGGTGGTTATGGACGGTCTGTCACAGAATGTCTATGGGACGATAAGCGGAAGCGTATCACGGATAGACAGCAATGTCACTACACAGGAAGGGCAGGATGGTGCAACAAGCCGGGCATTTAAAGTGATGATAGTGCTAGACCAGGATTATGTGCTGAGCCGTGAGGGAGACAAGGTAGACGTGACTAACGGCATGACTGCGGCTGCAAGGATACAGTATGATAAAGTCACATATTTTAACTATGTGCTTGAGAAACTCGGAATAAAAACCGGAAAATGACATGGGATAAGGTTATGAAGTTAAGAAACAGAATAAGAATATTTGCAGTTATATTTATACTGGCTTTTGGAATGGAGTACTTACCGATGGCGGTATATGCTGCAGAAGTGACAGCGGAAGAAAGCGATATGGCAAATGATGCAGAACCGGATATGGATGAAACACCGGAACCGGACAATGCATCGGAAACGGACAAGGAAGACAAAACAGACGTACAGGATACGGGACAGAATATACCGGTAACGGATATCGAGATATCAGATCATGAGGAGGAAGTGGAAGTAGGAAAGACAATAAACCTTACAGCCACAGCACTTCCGGCGAATGCCACGGAAAGCACGATAACATTCCGTTCATCTGATATAAATATAGCAACTGTGACTTCAGCAGGTGAAGTAAAGGGTATCTCAAAAGGATATGTTACCATATATGTATCTGCCGGAAGTATAATAAAAGAGGTAAATCTGACAGTAAAAGTAAAAACCACCGGAATAAATATAAATAAAGAATATCTCGTAATGAAGCCGGGAACGGCATTTAAACTGAGCGTATCTGTGTTTCCGGCAGAGGCAGAGCAGGCGGTTTCATACAAATCAACCAACACATCAGTTGCAGCAGTATCGGGCAGTGGTGTGGTAACGGCAAAACAGACAGGTTCAGCTACGATAATAGTTTCAAATGGGGATTTGTCTGGCGCAGTGTCGGTAATCGTAAACAGAGATACGGAAAGTTCTGTGGCTGAGCCGGCAGCAGATAGTACAGACGCAGAAAATACAAGTGAACAGACATTTGATGAAAATACTGATGTATCCGAAACACCTGTAATAAGTGAGCAGATGCTATATGAACTGTACACAGCAGGCAGATCGATGAAAGTGACCGGAGACGGCTACAGCATCATAATAGACGGAAAAAAGATAGTAAATTATAAAAATGAACTTAATACGGATATAGAACTCGAAAGGACAGGAGACTGCATAAAATTCAATCTCAACGATGGAGAGTATCTGTGCGGAGAAGTGACACTGCACATAGATGATGTAAAAGGAAAATATCTGTATCTATATAATAACGTAAAGCATAAATACGAACTTGTGAGTACAAAAGACATGAGCGGGCTTAATTTAAGCACACCTGGAAAGTATATGATCACGGCAAAGCCAATCAGAGAGGGCGGTACAGCGGTCAGATATATACTGATTGCAGGTGGAATCGGCATAATTGCAGGAATAGCTGTGTATGTGGCGGTAAAGAGAAGATACTGGTTCTGGTAAAGGTGTATGTAATCATGATTTACATAAAGTCATGTCCGGTTGCAAACAGACATGGCAGAAAAATAATGTTTAGAAGAGAACAGGAGGAAAACAAAATGGAATTATGTTACGATGGAGCACTGGCGCTCCCAAGCAGTTATGCTGTAATGGATGAAGAGGAAATGTGCTATAAGGAAGGAGGATATGTTTCTAGAAGTGTAAATTGGATTAGTTATCCAATAGATATAGCTTGTACGGCAATAGGGCTAAATGCATCTGCCATTATGGGATGTGCAGGAGCTGCGATTGCAAAGTTTGCGGCTAAGAAAATAGCGGGGGTTGCGAGAAATACAATAATTCAAAATTTGCTAGGTGGAGCAGCAGTAGGATTCTTGACTGGCATTGTTACAAAAATGTCTAGAAATAATATAGTAGTTGATTTACTTGTAAGATGTACAAGTTTTGGTGGAATAATAGGTATTATGTGTGATATGAATGATGGAAAAATTGACGGAAAATTTAAGTCCCCAATCTAATACCTGTTTAAGAATATAACTAAGTATGCTATTAATCCAATTGTGCCTATTTATAGGCATAATTGGATTAGATAATTTGGAGGAGAAGATGAAAAAAAATCTGAAGATTTTAATGTTACAATTTGCAATATTAATAGTGGGAAGTGGAATTTTGGATATTATGTTTGATATGCCTAAGTGGTTTGAATTGGTTGTTTTGGGATTATTGTTTTATCTAGTATTCTTTATAATTCAAATTAAGGGTGCTATGAAAAATGAGAGAGAAAAAGTCTCAAGTGATGGAATAGCTGGAGCACGGCTGTGTGGAACATTATTTTCTGCTGTACTGTTTGTCTTTATATTAGGAATATATGTCTATCAGGTTGCTAATATAATAATGGTTAGTAGTGGCATTATCATATTGACAATAGAAAGAAAAAAGATCAAGGACTTCTTCTTTAAAAATTACTGGGAAAGCAGATTTTGGATGGTATATATAGGTTGTATTTTTATTATAGGTGGAGTATTTTCAGTTTTTGCTGCATTAGATATGGCTCCATGCACTGAGTTAAAGGGAATATATAGAATTATTGGAATTATAGTGTTTGTGTGTGTGATTTTATCAACGTTACCACCGAATACTTTATTGGCAAAATTTGCAACATATAATTTTAAGAATTGGGAAGAAATATATAAGGAATAACAGTGAATAGAAAGGGAAACAATGCGATACACATTTATAAAGCAGCATGATGCAACAGACTGTGCAGCGGCATGCATGGGTATGGTCTGTCTGCATTACAGAAAAGAAACCACTATAACAAAATTAAGGGATCTTATGGGAACTGACCTGAAAGGGACAAATCTCATAGGTCTGTCAAAATGTGCAGAGCAGCTTGGCTTTAACTGTCAGGCGGTTAAGGTTGACAGGGAAGGATTCCTTAGCAGATATACACTTCCGGCAATTGCAAATGTTATTACTAAAGAGGGAATGTCGCATTTTGTTGTTGTTTTCAGGATAACGAAAAAGTATGTGATAGTGGGAGATCCGGCGAAGGATATAGAGAGAATTTCAATAGATGATTTCTATAAGAAATTTACAGGTGCGATGCTGCTGTTAAAACCAAACAGCGAATTTGAACGTGAGAAGATTAAGGGAACAAAGCTGTTTGACAGGTACATAAAGCTGCTTCTTCCACAGAAAAAGCTTTTTATATATGCACTTGTGGCATCACTTCTTGTAACTCTTCTTGGGATTTTATCATCACTTTTCAACAACATAATATATGATGAGATACTGCCTTACCGGCAGAAGGATGTTTTAAAGATCATGCTTGCAGTATTCCTAGGAATTTCACTGACCTCGACATTTGTCAGCTTTGTAAGACAGTGGATACTTATGCACCTGTCAATAAAGATAGATATTCCGCTTATGCTGGGATATTTTGAACACATATACAAGCTGCCGATGAAATTCTTTGCAAGCCGTAAAACAGGTGACATTACGACACGTTTCTCAGATGCATTTACCATAAAGGATATTTTTACAAATATAGCATTATCGCTTATCATGGATATATCAATGGCTCTTATCACAGGTGTGATACTGTTTCAGATGAACCCAAAGCTTTTTGCGATAATTGTAATGATGACAATCATAAGTATAGTGCTGGTATTTATATTTAAACAGCCTTATAAGAAGATAAATGAGGAGCAGATGCAGCAGTCATCAATACTCAATTCAGAGATAATAGAAGGATTGCGCGCGGTTGAGACAATAAAAGGAAATGCGAACGAGGACATCGAACTGGAAAGTATAGAACGCGAATACATAAAGTCACTTAGGATAAGTTACAAAGAGGGAATGCTTTCAAATGTGCAGGGAACCATATCAAGTGTCATATCAGGAGCAGGGAATCTCGTAATGCTGTATGTCGGCATTATGCAGGTGATAAACAACAGCCTGACACTTGGAAGTTATATGGCATTTATGACTCTGGCGGGATATTTCATGGATCCAATCGGCAATCTTGTAAGTCTGCAGCTTTCAATACAGGAGGCAAACATTTCCATGAAGAGACTGTCTGAGATCATGGATTATGAAAGAGAGCAGCAGAGTGAAAGACAGTATCAGGAAATAACACAGATTGATGGTGATATAAAGCTTAATCATGTCACATTCGGCTATGGAAACCGAAAACCTGCGCTGGATGATGTGAGTTTTACGATAGAAAAAGGGCAGAAAGTTGCACTTGTAGGCGCAAGCGGAAGCGGAAAGTCTACGATAGCTAAGCTGCTGCTTAAATATTATGAGCCACAGTCTGGTGACATAACAATAGATGGCATGGATATCTCGGAATACAGAAATGACGATATCCGGCGTGCTGTATCCTATGTACCGCAGAACATAGAGCTTTTTTCAAAAAGCATATATGATAATATAAGGGTTACAAGACAGAGTGCGACTCTTGATGAGGTCAGGGAGGCAGCAAAAGCGGCCGATGCACATGAATTTATCAAGAGACTTCCGATGCAGTATTACACATATCTCGAAGAAGCCGGAAATGGACTAAGCGGTGGTGAAAAACAGCGAATTGCGCTTGCAAGGGCATTTCTTAAGGAAAACCAGTTTTATATCATGGATGAATCCACCAGCAATCTGGATTTTGCAACAGAAAATATCATTTTTGATATGATATACAATAAATTCAGAAAAAAGACCATGCTTATAATAGCACACAGGCTGGCAACAGTAAAAAACTGTGACAAAATAATAGTTATGGATAAAGGAAAGATAATAGAACAGGGAACACATAAGGAACTGCTGGAAAAGAAAGGGCAGTATTACAGACTGTGGGAGATGCAGCAGGGAAATTTTGTTATCAGAGAAGATGAAATAAAAGAAAAACAGTGTGAAGATTCAGTGGAATCGGACGATAAAGGTGTAATGAGCTACACCTAGATGATTAATTTTTGTATGTAAAAGCTCTACATAGAGTCAGGACTGTCTGCAGACGGGAATGGCAAAAATAAAAAAAAGAAAAAGGAGGTACACATATATGGATATGTGTTACGATGGAGCACTGGTGCTCCCAAGCAGTTATGCTGTAATGGATGAAGAGGAAATGTGCTATACGGAAGGAGGAAAATTTTATGGAGTGAATTTAAACAAAAAGCAATGTAGTAGTGTTGCATATACTTTAACAGTATTTAGTGGAATATTGTCAGTTTCATCATTGACATGTACAGTATTAGCATTGATTCCTGGATTACAGGGAGCACTTGTTGGTGCAAAATATTATGGAGCACTGTCAACTGCTTTTGGGTTATCTAGCTGGCTTTTTACTGAAGGTGAAAAACACGGTGGAATGTATATTGGATTTGATTCAAAAAAGAAAAAAATGGTTTGGGGATATGGTAGATATTAGGTATAAAAATGTATAAAGTATTATATATAGGATTTCTGACTTTTCAGTTAATATCTGTTTTTTGTAATTTGAAAAGTTCAAAAAAAGACATATTGGAAGCTCATAATAGCAGGAAATTTAATATTATAGGAATAGTATGTCAGATCATAGCTGTAATATTTATTATGATCATTCTAAAAATGTAGTAGAATACTATTGGAAAATATGCAAGATGCTAATGCCAAGGTAAACTAAGATATTATAACATTATAGTAAATTATTAGCTTGTGATATCTCATAAGAGATATCACAAGCTAAATGCAGGGGTGAAGAGTGAAAAAATATATCGTACATTTTATTATATGGGGACTAGGTATAATTAGTTACTATATATTAGAAAAGACAACGGCCGGAGATGAGTTTCAGAATATTAGCGTATTATTAATCGGATGTTTGATGTTTTATGCAGTGTATTATATTTCTATGATATCAGAAATCAAGAAAATTGAATGTGAATTGAATGAATCGGGAATATTTGGCGGACGTGGCATGGGAATTTTAATAAACATGTTTAGCTTGCAGTATATATTTGAACTTTATAAGAAACCATTAGTTTGCATTGTTCTTATAGTATTTTCTGCTATTGTGCTGATACTATTACGTAAATATATAAAATCTTTTTGGTCAAAAAATATATGGAGTAGACAATTTTTACTTATTTTTATTGCATTTAATGTATTGGCGAGTTCTATAGGCAGTGTTCTTGGTTATAAGTGGGATGATATTTTGTTGGTTAATGTAGAAAATGTATCAAACGTAACAAAATTGATTCTTATAATATTTTATATTGTGATTTTTAAAAATACAGAGTTGCCAAACAGTTTTTTTATAAGATTTGCTTCTAAAAATGAGGCTTTATTAAACAGAAAAAATTAGAAAATAAGCTTTTAATATATAGCATACGAAAGGGACACAATGCGATACACATTTATAAAGCAGCATGATGCAACAGACTGTGCAGCGGCATGCATCGATGATACCTTTTGACCATTTAATCATCTTATATAAGAGGTAAGTGATATGGAATACTTGAATTTGGAAAAGTCAGGACTTATTACTATCCTGATTCCCCTTAATTTTTTAATTGGAGAATATACATTGTTTTTTCGCTTGAATGGATGGAGCCGGAAAATAATTCACTTAATCACAGGTGTGATTGATCTATTTTTTGTGGTGGCAACAATTGCTAGTGGAGAGCATCCATATTATCCATTTGTGATTTTCGGTGGAATGTTAATTGGAATCATTCAAAGTGAATGGCGTTATAGAGAATTCAGTGAAGAAACAAATTGTTGGGACAAAATAGATATATTGTTTAAAAAGGGGAGAATTTTGTTGGGAGCGATATTAATTATTATTGAAATAGTGGTTAGAATGTTGTATCCGTCAATGTTTATGGGATTGCCATTAATAACACGTATCTTTTCGTATATCATTTTAGCTGTGTTACCTATTGAAATAATAGTTTTTAACAGTTTTCTTGTAAAAAAACAAAATGGTATGGCAATTGAATATTTTTAGAAAGCAAGGTAAAAAATTGTGTGAGCATATGTTCGTGTGTGACCTATTTTATTAATTTTAAAGTGCATGAAGGGAGTAATAAATTTGAATAAAGAGATTGTTGAAGGAATGTACATAGCTCTTATTTTTATTGCGGGATACTATTTAGTAAAGACGAAAAGAATTAATATTTTGTGGAAGATATTGGCAGCTGTGAATATACTTTCATGGGCGTGTTTATTAGTAATATTAGCACTGGATATAAATGTAAGTGTTGATTTTATATCCTTAAATTTAGCAGCATGCATATCGTTGGCTATTTTTACACCAATAATATGGTTTTCAGATAGAAAAAATATGGATATCTACAGTTTATTTGGAAATATAGGATTTGTATTAGTACTTAACAAGGAAGTAAATCAAATAAAAAATAGTGCCAGATTAAAAGAAAACCTTCAGAAAATTCTAGGTCTTGATTGTTATCATAAGACATGGATCACAATATCGAAAGATGAAGAAATTACATTGACTATGTTATTTTTTAGTAAAAAGGAATTTGCCTGCTTTGAACGAAAAATTGATAAGAAGTATATAGTAGAAAGGGAAAATGGATTTGGAACATTGGTTACTATGCAAATATAAGAGAGCAGCAATGAACAGAGAAAAATGTATTAACAGAAATATAACAATAGCAAGTGCAATAATAAGTGGTGTGAATATATTAACATTTTATAATGCATTTTATAAGTGTTTTAAATTTAAATACGTAGATGACTTTATATCATTATCATGTTTATTGTTTAGTTTAATGATTTTAATAAATGTAAAACAGCATATTAGAACAATAGAGTTTTGTATGTGGTATAGCATTTTATTTATTATTTTATTATGCAGAATAAATATATTGAATAACTTTTTTGAGATTGATTTTTTGAAAAATATAGCGTCTATTATTATTATTATAAATTTGATAGTCTGGATTTATTTTTTGCATAAAGTAAACATAGAAAATAATCAAATAGATATTAACAATAGAAAAAGTGTTATTGAGTCTGAAACGGATATACGTAATTATATATATAATCGAATCACTATGTTTTTTAATAGAGACAAATCGATTAAGTGTGATGATAATATAAAGAAATATTTGTGGATTACATTATCTGCGTCTTGGACAATACTTCTTTTTGGTGGGAAATTTATTATAGATATAATAAATATATTTACTGATGAATACAAATTTGGGATAAATTTTGTAATGGTTTATGTTATATTGAATCTTATATTTTTATTTTTTAATTTTGCGAGATTAAAAGTAATTAAATCTAATTTTGTTTATGAAATAGTTTGTGATGTGTCATTTGTTATAGGAATAAATATATTTGTTTTTACTCAAAGGGATACTGCTCGATTTCAAGTTCTAATACTATCCGCATATTTATGTTGTTTATATCTATTAAATATTCGTGATTTGTTAAGAAAAATATAATTACCATGTGACATATGAAATGAACGAAGCTGTGTACACGAAAACTCATGTTTTTAGGATGGCTTAAAAAATAAGTTTGAGAAAATAATGGACTATAACTGGATTTTATTGAGAGGTATGAGGTATTATATGGAAACGATAAAAATACAGCACTTATTTGGTAGATTTTCTATATTTTTCTTGGTGTTAATTGTGGTAGTATTTGCTGAGGAATATTCAATTAATAGGTTGTGCTTGAATATAAATGGATTTCCATTTATTTTTATGAATGCATTTATGATTGTAGGAATAGCATATATTTATCAAAAAGCAACAAGGAAATTATTCATAAAGGAATTTGAGTATGAGATATATGAAGATTTCTTCTATATTAATGGGAATAAATATGAATATCAAGATGTAATAAAATGTGAAATTCATTATTTCGATTATTTTTTTATAAATGTATTGTGTTTACATATAGACATGAAAAACACTTCTAAAAGCCCCATTTTGTTATATTCAGAAGACTTGGATGAAGGAATAGACTGTAAAGACATTCAATTGTTTAAGTTTTATGAATCCGTTAGCGAACATTTGAGAATCAGCTAACTATTGACAGATAGGGGTGAAAGAAAATATAGCCTTTCTTTTTTCGGCAATCGTAAGCGGATTTTGTAAAAAAGGAAAATTTTTGATGATAAACAAATAAGGGTGTGATATAATAATATAGATAATTTGGTGTTATCCATTGAATGTGAGGAGATAATAAATAGTCTAATACAATTTATCATGATTAGGCTAATAAAACATATTAATAATAAAAATGTGATATGGAAGATTAAGAAAATGAAAAAAAATAGTAATGATTTTGATATTATAGATTTCTCTAAAATTTCGCCACAGAAGTTTGAAGATTTAGCGTTTGCTTATATAAATATAATATTTACAGAAAAGGGCACAGAAATATTGCCAACACGTTATACAAAGGATGGCGGAAAAGATATTATTATTACCCATATTAGTAAAATTACAAACTTTCGAGCATGGGTAGAATGTAAGAATCATAAACGTAATTTGGGGCTGTCCGAAATCGGAAAAAACATAGTATTAGTAATTTCAAAGCGAATAAATAAATTGATATATATATCTGCATCTTCAATAACCGAAACTGCACAGGCTGAAATTCTTAATGTTGGTGAAAAAAATAATTTTGAAGTTCTATTTTTAGACGGTGACAATTATAAAAGAGAACTTACAAAATATCCTAACTTACTTAATGATTATTTTACTCTTAGAAACCCACATCTATTAGTACAAGAATCTGTTGTTAAGGTATCTTCGTTCATATCAGAATTTGAAAAGGGAGTTGATATCGTTCCGGATTCTGCATCATTTTTTTATCTAGAACGTGGAAATACCTTTTATTTGAATTTCATTATTAAAAATCATACTGAATACAATATGGAAAATGTATGTATAAAAGCCGTAGATAATTATGATGACTTATTTATTGTTGAACCATCGAAGGGCATATCAACAATAAGTATGATGAGCGATTATGGAATACATTTTTTTTGTGTATATCGAGGAGTTAACAAAGAACAAAAAATACCTGATTATGAAATTACCTATTTACAGAATGGTGAAACCAAACATGAGATTATACATAATCTATCAATATCTCTAAAAAACATAGTTAGAATTCCATTGACTGGAAAAAAAGTTAATGAATTTATCGGAAATAAATGGTCAGAAATTATCGATTTAATAAAGCGATGTTATTGTCAAATCCTTATGATACATGGGAAATCAGGAACGGGCAAAACCCGACTTGTTGAAGAAATCATTTCCATATCCAAGCAAAATAATTTTTCTACTAAATATTTTGACTGTAAAAATAAAAATGGTGCAACTATTTTGAAAAATATTTTATCGTTCATTTTAGAGGTCCCATTTGATAATAATTCTCTTCAATACTCAAAGGAGGATATTAAGCAAATTATTGAAAATGAATATGGAAAGCAGGAATACACAGACTATTTGTATGGGTTATTTACAAATAATAAATTAAATGAAGATGCTATATTCTACATTACTCGTTTGCTGACACACTTTATTGAAAATCCAAGATTTGAAAATCCGCATATAATATTTATTGATAATCTTCAAGAATGTGATGAGCATATCATTAACATATTTATAGAACTTATTGATAAAATGCAATATTTTTCATCTGCTTTTGCAATTGTTTTTTCTACTAATACAGAAGTAGCTCTATCATCATTTACTTGGATTAATGGTTTTATCGAATATTTAATCAGTGTTGAAAATAATATTCCATCATATTGTCATTCATTTGAAGTGGATAATTTTGATACCACAGATGCATATTTATTTTTAAATAACTTACTTGGCAATATTGATGATGATCCAATTATTGAACAATTTATTCAAAAGTCAGGAACCCGACCTTTTGAAATGCTAATGCTGTATGAACATTTAGCTGAAAATAAAATTTTAATTAAAGGTAAGCAACTTAATATTCCAAGTATTGATAAATACAAGGAGTTTTTAGAGTGTGTTCCACCTAAAATAAATACATTGTTATCAGACAGGATTAAGATATTAGAAAAGAACCTCTCCAAAAACATTTGGGAAGAATGCATAAAAATAATTAAATGCATTGTATTCTTCTATAATAAATTGCCCTCAATATTTGTAGATGTCATTTTGCAAACAACGACTGCAAAAACAGTACTTTTGGATGGTTTGATTATTAAATATGACAAGTATTCAAATAATTTAGAGTTTTATCATGACACATTATATCGATATTTTCTGAAGAATCCTAAATATAATGATATAGATGGTCTTGGATTGGTAATATTAAAGTGGATAGGCGAAAATCCAGAATATGATTTGGAAAACCATGAGAAAATAATATTTTATTGTTATCTAAAAACAGGACAAATTTCAAAAGCTACTGAAATAGGTCTAAATTTAATGCATTCCTTTTTTGAAGCCTTTGATTTTAAATCTGCATATGAAATAAGTAACAAACTTTATGAATTAAATAGTGTAAAACATAATTCTTTAGAATATTTTAGACTTTGTTATATTTATGCAATGAGTTCGTGGGAAACGGTAGATGCATATAAGACTTTAGAAATATATAATGAAATTCATGAATTGCTTGATGATATTATTGAAGAAATACCAATAACCGAATTGTGTATTTATTATAGGGATTATATAAATGCCAATAGTCATGCAGGTCTTTTTATGAATAACAAAGAAATTTTGGATGAATTTCAAAACATACCTAATGTTCCGATGGAATTTCAGTTTGTTATTCATAATCGCTATACAGTTTTTTATATGCGAACGAATAATTTTTATCTTGCAAAAGAACATGGTGATAATGCTTATAAAATTGCCACCGAATTAAATGATAATTTTCTTATCAGTACAGCTTGTTCGGATATTGCTTTTAATTACTTATATAACAAAAAAGACTATGAAAATGCAAAAATGTATTTTGAAAAAGCTATAGATTATTATTCTAATTGTGAAGATAGGACATATTTTCGGATTTTGGAAATTCATAATCAAAAAGCGTTAGTATATTTTTTTAAGAAAGAATACAAAAAAGCAATTAAAGAATTAAATAAATCCATTAGTAAAAGCAAGCAAAAAAATAATATGTATATGGAAGCAAAAGCACTAAACTATAAAGGTATAGTCCAAACTCATTCCCAAAATTATAAGGAAGCTCTTGCAACATGGAAAACGGCAATACGATTAAATGAAAAATTAGGAAATGTTTCATCTTTGATTTGTATTTATTTAAATATTAGTTCATTATTTCTTTTGCAGGAAAACTATGCAAACGCATATGATGCAGCCAACAAGGCTATATCTTACTTGAATGATAATAGTAACCCTGTTAAATGGAGTACAAATTTTAATCCATTATTCCACAATTATTTACTATGTTGTATGCAACTTAACTTGGTTCAAGAAGTGCACACATTATTATCGCAATTTCCGCAATATAAAGATTTTTATGATAATATTTTCCGAGTTCACAATATTAATGAATTTTTCATAAATGAATCCATGAATTACTTTGGGATAAATGGGTATAGCTTTTTATAGAAATAACAGACTGCCAAGATAAAATATTATTTTGGCAGTCTAAAAAATTAATATTGCTCTAATTATATAATATAAATTTTAAATAACATTGATTACAAATTCAATATTTCCATTTATGTCGAGTGTAATATCTTTTTTACACTCTCTGGTTTTAAACCAAAAATAATTATTTGAAACACACAAAAAATTGTCCGATAAGAAAATAAATGGAGTATTATAATGAACCAAATTATTATTAATAAAATCCATAAAAGAAACACCCGAAAAATCATAATACTGTTTAAAATTGTATACTTGAATTATTTTAGTGCTTAAACTTTTTTGTATTATTTCTATGTAATCATTAAGTGCAAGGGATTTACACAAATTAATTATCAAATAGCGGTCTGCAATATCATGCGTAGCCGAGAAGTGCTTGTATAATTGTTCAATCTTGTATATACCATCAGGAAGGTCATTGCCCCATTTCTTAAAGAACAGTGCTTTAGTATCATTAATAGAGATACGTCGCATGGTGCCAGCAACACCACCTTTATGATAAACTAAAGATTTATAAGCTGTTACTAATTGATAGCCTTGTTTTTTTATACGATAAGTTAAATCTAAATCACCATCTGAATTAAAAAATAACTCATCAAATCCTTTTACTTTATTAAATATTTCTTTGGAAATCAGAATACATGCAGAAGATAAAAAGTCAAAGCACTCATAATCTTTCGCTATTTCATTAACTTCTGAACCTCGTAATATTTTCAACATATCGACTTGATGAATTGCAACACCAGTCATATGAATTTTGCTTGTATTCATGTTTAGAATTGTTGCGGATACAGCACCAGTATTTGGTATGTTCTTATAAATTTGATACAATTCTTCTAGCCAATTATTAGTTACAAAAATATCACAATCCATGAAAACCAAATACTTACCCACAGCAATTTTAGCACCATTATTACATGCTGCAGGATGTCCCATATTTTTTTCGTGATTTATAACTTTTATATCCGAAAATTCTTGTAAATTTTTTTCTAACTTAACATCAGGGTTGTCGTTAACGACAATAACTTCGTAAGAACATTTTGTAAATATTAATGTTTTATATAATTGAGATAAACAATTTTTTAATATATTAAGTCCTGAATAGTAAGAAATGATGATAGATACATCCATCCATGTTGTCCCTCCTGGTCTAACAAAATAAGCATTCTTAAATGCTTGGCAAATAATTTTTGGCAAATACTGTTGATGATACGAGCTTATCCATTGTGTTTATTTTTCATTTCCGATGGATAACACCAAATTATCTATTATTTGTTAATGTGGGCAATCCGTAAGATTATTGGATTGCCCATAAAACCTATATGTGAAAATCTTTCCGGGGGTGTTTTGTAGCAAGGATGTCTCTTTGTTTAGACACTGTAACGTGTGTATATATTTCTGTAATATTAATGGAACTATGTCCTAGCATCTCCTGAATATAACGAATGTCAACATCAGCTTCTAAAAGGCTTGTTGCAAATGTGTGACGGAACATATGAGGCGTTATGTGCTGATCTATAGAGGCTAGAGAGGTATACTTGTTAATCATTCTGCGTACGGACTGATCGGACAGTGCTTTTCCAGATTGATTTATGAAAAAGTTATTGCAGGCTTGCCGTTCTGTGTCAAAGGCATCGTTATATTCTGTTAAAATATTAATCACTGCTTCATTGCCAATTTGGATGCGTCGTTCCTTGTCCCCTTTTCCATAGATAAGAATTGTTCCGTCGTACAAATTCACATCATTGATTTTTAAAGAACAAAGTTCTGATATTCTCATGCCAGTTGCAAATAATAGTTCCGCAACGGCTGCATCTCTAAGAGCATTTCTTTTCTGGTAAGAAGTCTTGGCATTTTCCCGTTGCTTGTATATTGTAGATAAAAATGTTTCAACCGTATGTAGGGGAATGGTCTTAGGCAGTATTACGGGTTCGCGGAAGTGTATCAGTATTTTGCTAAATGGATTATGGTCAATGATATCCTTGTATTCCAGGTAATGGAATAAGGCTTTTACCGATGCTATTTTGCGTTTTACGGTTTTGGGTTTATATTGTTCATGCAGCCAGGCGATATACTGTTCCAATGTTTTGGAAGTAATCTCTGTAATATTGATGATGGAAATTTGTTCAGAAAACTGCCGCAGATCGATTCGGTATGCTTTCAGTGTTTTCTCATCAAGACATTTTTGCGAATTGCAGTATTCCAAATAATTGTTAATGACTGTTTCTAAAGTATCCATAGTTCAGATCTCCTTTGTTTTATGTTATTTCAAAAATATATCGTACATTGATTTTGGCTTCTCTGCTACAGCGTGATATTTATTTCCCAGAATAAGAAAAAAGTCTATGTTGTATTCATTAGTTATGAGTGGGGATGAATATGGTTTTCAAACAACCAGTATGATTTTTGCCGATTTTTGACACCTTTTTGCCGTTTTCCGTAAAAATAGGTCATTTTCTGTAAAGGTTCTTGAAAGTAAGAAGATGTTCGGTAACATTAAATAATATGCTTGTTAAAAGTAGAAATATATCCGTAAAAAAATACTAATGATGGTGAGCGGATTAAGGCAATCAGGCTCCGTAATGGGATGACACAAAGCAGGTTGGCGGAAAAACTGGACTATACCAGTGAGCGTCAGTTGCAGAGGATTGAGAGTGGGGAAACTTCCTGCTCTGTGGATAAGCTGATGGAACTGGCACAGATACTCGGAGTGAGTACGGATTATCTGCTGTTCGGATATGAGAGTGCTTGTAGAGATGACATTGAAAAGTATATGTCAGGGAAATCAGACAGGGAGAAAGAGTATGTATACAGGGTGTTGGATGCGGTGGTATCAAATTGGGGTGTGTTGTTGAATGAGGAGTGACGAAATGCTGACGAAATTTGTAGAATATGATGATTTTTGGGTGGATGTGTGGTATAATTTTAAAGAAAATAGTGATATCTACAAGAAGTGTTTTGAACCTATAGATGAACAAGAGAGTTGTACGGATGACAGTATAAAAGAGATAATTAGGAAATATTAGAAAGGTATGGATATGGAGTATCTGGAAATACATTCAGAAATTTTCGATGATATAGTGGAAGACATCAAACAAAGAAATCTTTCAAGGAATAATATGCCCAAAATTATTGTGGGGACAGGACTTTCTGTGATTTATGGTGTTCCGGGGATGAAGGAATTAGCAGAGCACTTGGCAAAAGAAATTGCACAATCATCTGATGAACAGTTGAAAGAGATTTGGAAGAATCACTGTGATGAGATAGAAGCAAATGGCTTAGAGGCAGGTTTGGCTAATCTTGCACAAAATGAAAATGATTTAGTAGATGCGATTAAGCCGATAACAGCGAAGTTTATTTTGGAGAGTGAGGAAAAACTTCACAGAACGATTTATGAAAAAGATACTGGTTTTTGCAGGCTGCTGAACTATTTGAGTGGTACGGTTAGTGTCGATAAAAAGATAATTGATATTATGACACCAAACTATGACCGGATTATAGAGATTATATGTGACAAGTTGGGGATAGGCGTTATCACAGGATTTTACGGGAGCCTGTATGGAAAATTCAGTAGAAATCTGTTAAAACAGCCAACAGAAGTATATAATTGTAAGAATTATTCATGGATCAGGCTTTTTAAACCTCATGGCTCCATAAATTGGATTAGTGAGAATGGAAAAGAATACCTAACAAATGATTATGAAATTCTAAAGGAAAAAGCGGAATATATTGAGATTGTAACACCTGGAAGTTCAAAGTATAAGGTAGGAATGACAAACAATACGTTTCGATGTATGAGAGAAGAATTTAATGAGCTGTTGAATCCGAGGGATAATTATTCGCTTTTAATATATGGATATGGATTTAATGATGATCATTTTGATACTGCACTATTTGACAGTTTTCAGAAGAATGTCCTTATTTTATCAAGGGATGTTAAGCCAGATATAATCAATAAGGCACTGGAGAAAAAGAACATTACTGTATTTTATCATGAGAATGACAGAGAATATATGATTTATAAGTCGAAAAAATACACAATAGACTTGCCAGTGTGGGATATTAATCAATTTGCTGATTTGTTTATAGGATAAAAGGGGTGATTTTATGGCGGGAAATATTAATGATTGCTTGGCAGACACAAATTGCATAGGTATGGTGGAAAATGTAGACACCCGAAAAGTTGTGGTGGGGGTTGAAAATGAAGGAGTACTAAATACATTAAAAATCAACGATATTGTTGTTTTGGGTGGAAGTAATTCTGATGAGAAGCTGATTGGAATTTTGACTAAGGTGACAAAGAAGAAAGTTGAATTTGATGAAACAGAGCAGACCGAAGACCTATCGTATTCAAATAACTGCTGTGTCATTAATTTGGTGGGAAGTTTTTACAATAAATATGGTGCCGGAAGTGAGAATAAATTCAAAAGAGCAATTAATACATATCCAGAAATAAATAGTAAAGTATATCAGGCTAATGAAGCCGCAATGCAGATGATAATGAATGCTGTGAGCGGCAAGGCGGCAGAGAGCAAAAGTTTAGAAATCGGACATTTTGCCAGCAATAAGGATGTGCCAGCAATATTAGATGGCAACCGTTTCTTTCAACGACATGCATGTATTGTTGGCAGTACAGGAAGTGGAAAATCCTATACAGTTGCCAGTGTATTGGAAAAAGCCAATCAATTACCATATGCCAATATGGTCGTTTTCGATTTGCATGGGGAATATAATGAGTTATCTTATGCAGATCAGATTAAGATTTGTGATGAACCAGGTGGTTTACACATTCCATTATGGTTTTTCAATTATGAGGAAATTCATTCATTGTTTGTAGAATCATCAGAAGGGACATCAACTAATCAAAGGGCGGCGGTAATCAATTATATTTTGCAGAAGAAAAAGGAATATATCAAAAATAACATGAGTGCTGTTTCAGAAGAAATAGTCACTGCTGATACACCGGTTCCTTTTTCAGCAAAGGAACTAATAGAATATCTGGAGAATCAGAATATTTTAGAAGTCGATACTGGAGAAGTCTATAAATCAGGCGATAGTAAGGGACAGGCAAAGACGAAGAAAGGGCAGTACTATGACAAATTGACCAACTTGATTACCCGTCTGAGAACAAAGATGGATGATAAAAAGTATGGATTTGTATTTAATGAAGAGGATACAACGCAGGCGGATTATCTAAATCAATTTGCTGCAAGGATTATGGGAAACGATAAATATCGAATTAAGGTTATAGATTTATCAGAGGTTCCATCCGATATGTTAGCAATTATCATTGGTATTGTCACTCGTATAATATATGATATACAGTTTTGGATGACTCCGGCAAAAGATGAGGTACGTCATCCGTTGGTGCTGGTGTGTGATGAGGCTCATATTTATATGTCTAATGACATGTCAAAAATGAAAGCGGTAGAGAAGAAATCCCTTGAAATTTTTGAGAAGATTGCAAAAGAGGGAAGAAAATATGGAATCGGGCTGCTGATAGTATCTCAAAGACCAGCAGAATTAAATACAACAATCATGTCTCAGTGTAATAATATCGTCAGCCTAAAGGTAACTAATGACAGGGACAAATCGGCAGTGGCGGCAATGCTGACAGATTCATTAGTGGGAATTGTGGAAATGCTTCCCAATCTGGATGTTGGTGAATGTGTTGTCGTTGGTGATGCAATTATGTTGCCATCAAAGATTATCCTAGATAAGCCGAAAGAAAAGCCCAAGAGTGCAACTATAGATTTTTGGGATAGATGGTATGACGGAAAGCAGACAGTTTTTGATATTGATGCGGCAACGTTGAATTTAATAAAGCAGTCGAGAGGATAAGGAACTAATAAAAAGTGAAAGATAATCTGGTATTATCCGTCTAAGTGAAAAAGATAATTAAATATTAAATACGAAAACAGGATAGGATAATGAAAAAACAGGATATTCATGTGCTAAATTGGGAAAGAATCGCACAAAACATTAATACCAGTTCTGGCACTAATAAAACAACAAATAAAACAGACCGAATGATAAATAAAGGAATACTATTTGAAGATCTGATAGAAAAACTTCTTGTAGCAATGTTTCCAAACGAAACGTGGCGTAGAACAATTGAATCTCATGACGGAAAGAGGGACTTCGTGTATCCAAAAGAAGAAAGTTTTCCAGATCAGAAGTGGGCCGAGTGCAAAAATTACAGTAATAATTTATCATTGAATATAATTGCACCGACGCTAATAATGGGAGCTATTGAAAATATAGAGTCCATTTTTATCTTTTCTTACAGCCCTTTGAATGACAATGCAATAGAAGAAATTTTGAACTATTCTAAAACATCAAAGAGAAAAGTTGAGCTTTTTGATGGTAATGTATTAGAAAGTCTTATATGTAAATTTCACAACATAAATGGTATTGCAGATTTCTTTCCAAATACAGATTTTGAAAAGGCTTATTCTGTATTAAAAAATAAAAAATTGCGTATTATTAAAATAATAAAAGATATTAATGGCAACAAAATTTCTGCATCACATTTATTTGAATTAGGTGAGTTTTTTTACATTTATATGATTGTGCAAAATCTGACATATGAACAGGTTAACTGCAGAATATCTATAAAAAACAACAAAGAACATCTAATAAAATCTGATATATCCATAGGATTTTACACTTTGCCATTTGCAGGAATCGGGGAATATTCTATCAAGTGTCAAACATTAAATCCAGGCAATCTTAATTGTAAATTAAGAATAACTGTAGAGAATTCAGAGAAAACATTTAGCACAACCCAAAAAATAAGAATCATTGATGAACAACATCTATTTTGGATTGAAACACCTGCATTCAAAATATTAGACAGGTGTAGAACGCATCTTGAGTCATATAGTAGTACTTCTCTGCTCATAGCAGCAGAAAGTGGGATGGGAAAAAGCACACTTATAAATATTTTATCACAGGAAAAAAATATATACGAAAAATATAAAATACTAAAAATTGATCTAAATCTGACGCGTAACTGTTGTATAAAAAACATTTTTACTTTAATTGTCGGTCTGCATGATAACGAAAAGACACCCAAAGATCAAAAAATGGATGAGAATGAGGCTTTTTCTCTTTTAATGGGAAATTATGCTGAAAATGCAGAAATGATAGCCGAAACAATGATGAAACTATATGATACATCTCATCCGTATTTGTTTGTTATTGATGATGCCCAGAAAATTGACAGAGCCTATATTACTCTGTTTAATGAATTAAATGAAAGAGCAGAAAAAGAAGATAAGCCCATATATTATATGCTTGCATTGAATGAAAATGAATGTTCTGTGGATACTTTGCTTTCCCGCTTGAATTGGGATGTAGAAAACCATGAACATAAATGTGAATTGGTTGGCTTAAATAAATTTGGAAGAAATGACATTGTTTCTTTTATGCAGCATAAATATGGATTGAAGGACTTAGATAAATATTTTGAAAACTTTGATAAAGAGATTAGACCATTAGATATACATAGACTTTGCATGAATCTGAAAAGTGAAAAAATAATTACTTCTACACCTAATTCCAAAGAGTATATAATCGTGGATTCTTTTAAATTTTATGAAATGATTAATCATATTTATACTGATATTTCATTAAAGAATATTTGTTCATCATTTGGAAAAGGTGATGATCCTGAATATGTACTGAAGTATTTATATATTACAGATAAAATAGATTCCCAAATGAGAAAAAAATGGGCTGATATAATTAATCAATTGATTACTTTTGGGATTTTAAAAGAAATTGATGGATCGATTGCATTTTATCATGATGAAATAAGAAATCTTGTAGGAGAAAAAATATTTTTTTCTGAGGAAGATTATGCTGATATTTATAAGGATAAAAATTTAGATGATACTGCTAAATCTTTATGTGCGTTAAATCAAATTGGACGTATACGCGACAGTATTCCGTTTTTGAAGAATTTTTTTTGCTCCTGTTGTCAAATACAAAAAAAAAGCCATAGGTATGAGATTTGTTGGCTTATATTTGAAAATTTGAATCAACTTACAGAAAATGGGCTTACTGTTGATGCATTACGTTTTGTAAAGGCAAATTTTGCATTATTAAATGCAGAACAAGGGCATTCTTCTTTTCTGAATTTTTTAAAACATATTGCAGATTCTGCGCTCATAAACAGGTGGGATACAGACAGCGATAGTATTGAAAATATGGCTTATTTTATTAAAAAGTATTTCGATCGATCTCTGAGTACATATAATTATCAATCTTGCTCAGAATATTTTAAAAAATTCCAAAAAGTGTTTATGGATATTACAAATATTTCAAGTTCTAGACGTTATTTTTGGCTTTCTCATTTTGCTAATCGTGTAGCAATTGCACTTGATAGATCAAGTGTTCCGTTATGTGATGAACCTTGTAAAGTTTCAGAGATGTATGCATTAAGCGAGAGATATTGTATAGATGCAGGGAATGATAACGAGTTACTGTTACAGATAACAATTGATAATTTTAATCGACACTATGTATATAGACATGATCTGACTGTTTCCATTATGCAGAACACATACAACTTTTTAACTCAGATGTCTTTGAAAAAATCCATGTTATTGGAATATCATTTGTTATTATTAGAGTACTTGACATTAAAGATGAATGACAAAATGATAGATGATAATAAATATAATAATCTGCTGAAAAAGGTGGACGATATATCCATTATATGTCAGTCATCATTTTATAGATTAAAACTGTACATGTTAAAAATCTATATCTTTATTGAGCTCAGACGATTATCAGATGCTGAAACTCTTTTGAAGGAGGCTTTTGAATTTGCTTATAGAAGAGATATGCGCTCTTATATCTATAAATTGACATATATAAAAGCGCATATACTGATATTTCAGACTGACACCAAAGCAGAGGCTGATATACAACAACAAATATTCTTGGCATTTCGGCAACTGATGGAACAGCGAAAGGATGCACCCAATGATCTAATGCGTGAAATTTTTCTTGTTGTTAGAATGGCTCATTTTATTAATGAACAAGAGTTATATGCATCTGAAATACTTCCCAATTCTTTAAGTGATGGAAGTTGTAACTTATTGAGAGAAGTCTATGGATATATCAAAGGGCAACATACGGAACACGAAAGACTGTTTGGTATGCAAAGTTACTTTACTTTTAATAAGATAAGTTTTCCGAATATTTAGTTAATATTGCGCAATAATTCAACATTGGCATGTCGATCAACGACAATGTCATCAAAATTTGTCCGGCATGATTTCCATAAACAGTTTTCTCTAAATGACAGGAAACTATCTACAAAATATAGGATTGGTACTTTGTAGTTGCGTATTATATGAGAAATAAAATTCAAGAAATCAATATGAGTGGCATCTCTTTGAGGATAGGGATGCCTGTAACGCAGTGTTTCTGCAATATTTAAATTCCTTATTACTCGATCTATATATAGCTCAGGATTTCCAATGGTTGAACAATCCATGATGAAATAGTCTCTGTTATGCAGCTTGTTCATAGTGAGAAAATAATCACATGAATTATCGATGTACTGATCAATTTGTATGGGAATATTAGGATGTTTTGACATAAAAATTCCTTTTGTGTCTTCTTTTAGACTACTTCCCATTCCACTGCCCGTTGTAGAGGAACCACAATGATAAGCATAAGCCTCTGCAACACAGACAGTTTTATATCCTTTCTGCTTAAGACGTAGACATAAATCAATGTCAGAATATGAGTGTATCAGTTTCTCATCAAAACCGCCAATATCATAAAAAAGTTCACGTTTAATAGCAGAACAGGCCGCACAGGCCGCCATAGGATAATGGTTATTTTGGATTAATTTGAAATTAATAGGTCTTCCGTAAAATGGGTGCGGAAAATTATAATAACTTGACGTTATTCCAAATTCCTGAAGGTTATTTGTATACATATTCACTAGTTTTGCCGAAGCATATCCGATTCCGTCTGTTTCCAATTCTTTAACCAGAAGTTTATGGAAATCTTTTGATACACATGTATCGGCATCACAGAATATTAAGTAGTCTCCCCGTGCATTTGCCGCACCCATATTAATTGCACGTGGATACATTAAGTTTTCTTTTTTTGAGATAATTGTGCAGTGTTTATCTGTCTCAATATTTGAATCGATTTGGGATCCATCAACATTATTATCAACAATAATAAGCTCGCTTTCTGAAAAGTCTAATACTTTATATAACGCATTTACGCATATTGTGAGCAAATTTAAATTACTGTGAAATGGAATTATTATAGAATATTTTATCATAAGCGGCACTCCTTAGATAATTGTTTGAGTAATTCTTCAAAAAGGTCTTTCATGTCTTCAGGACACTTCATATCACGATCATAATAGTAAATAAGATTACATGCAGTCTGATAAAATATGTAACACTGAAATTTGGGAATTGTCAAAGCTTCGTTTAATGTCAATCGCCCTTTTGTCATATATGAGACGACTTGCTGTTTATATTCGTCACAAAACGCGTTAATACCTGATAAAAGCACTTGTGTCCAACCATAATCAGCATCTCCAAAACGTGCAAATTCAAAATCAATCAGTGTTACAAAGCCTGTTTTGGAATTATATATAATATTGGCGGGTTTTACATCCATATGGAGCAGAGTTGGTTTAGTAAAATGGCTTTCATCTAGTATTTGATAGCAGCGTTTAATTGCTTTATCCAGCTCTTTCTGTGAATATTCATTAAAAAGAGAATGATTAAGTCTATTAAGTAATTTTGATTTTAGAATAGCTGCGCAGCCATCAGTTACAAATTTATTGTGTTCTGAATATTGTGGCGCATGAATTGTTGATAATTCATCAAGGCGTTTCATCAAGTTATGTGATATAATTTGCCATTCATCAGATGTGAGATTTTCTGATATTTTATCTAAGGATTCACCTTCTATAAAAGTAGTGATAAAGTAAAAGTTACCACAAAATTCAAATTCAGGGACTAAAATGATCGGGTATGCATAATCACCAGCTTCGGTGCGGAAATCTTGTAAATAATTGTTGCAGTGTGATGCGGTGTCATTACCTTTAAATATTTTTAGGAAGAATTTCTGCCCGGAATATAAGCAGTTAATGATATAATGCGAATACCTTTTTCCATGCAAATTAATATTGTAGTATGGATTTAGCAAAAGCTTTTCCGTGGTAGAAATTATATTTTTCTCCACTAATTTTTGATAAACTAATAAAGATAATTCATTACAATTTGAAAATTCCATAAAATCTTTCATCTCATTCCTCCTCAAAATAGTAAATTTTGGAATTAATATATGTACACTTTTAAAATTTGTCGGATAATACCAGATTATCTATTAAAAAAGACAACCCAATTTGGAGTTGTCTTTCTTGTATTATATAATTTAAAATCTTATCTTGGTGCTAGAATATAACCATAGACACGAAATGTTGAACAAGCTATACTAATAGAAAAAGGAGTTCAACATAATGGCTAAAAATCATACACCCCAGAGTTTAAACAGCAGATTGTTGATCTGCATTGTAAAGCTGGCAAAGGTGTAACTGAACTAAGTAACGAATATGGCATTCCAAAGGGCACAGTCTCTACATGGATTAAAAATCTTGCTCCAGTAATTACTACAGAGGAAGAGACTATTTCTTTAAAGGAATACAAGGCTCTTCAGAAAAAAATGAAAGACCTTGAAATTGAGAATGAAATATTAAAAAAAGCTACTGCCATATTCGCCAAAAATCAATAACTGAATACATGTCCTTTATTCAAGCTAACTTAGACAAGTATACTGTAAAGCAGATGTGCTCTGCACTTAAATTCCCTAGAAGCACTTACTATGCTGCCTTAAATCATGTTCCTTCAAAAAGAGAACAGGAATATAAGGAATTCAGCAATGAAGTGTTTTCAATATATAACGAATTTAAGAAGCGTTACGGGGCAATTAAGATCCATAGAGAACTTAATGATAGAAATATCCCTTGCTCAGTAAAACGTGTTCAACGTCATATGAAAAAGCTTGAAATTAAAAGCATTGTTGTTAAAAAGTATCAATACCAAAAGAATCAGGGAGCAGTTCCGGATGATAAAGAAAATATCCTTAATCGTGATTTTAGTGCTGACACAGTATTTAAAAAACTTGTAACTGATATCACATATATCTATGTAGTAAATGAAGGATGGACTTATTTTGCATCTGTAATGGATTTATATGATCGCAAAATCATAGGATGGGCATATGGTAAAAATGCTTCATAAATCGCTTCCTTGCTCATTGATATCTCTGATGTTACCAGCATGTTGTATCCGGCTAGTTCAATTGATTTGTCAATGAGTTTCTGGTTTATTGTTACTTTTACCTTTCCGTCTGTCTCATTTCCGTTTTGGTCAGTAGAAGAAAAAGTAACATATTTGGCGCAGTCTCCATACTCTGATTTTTTTGCCTATGAGGCTTTTAGCAATTTGGCCTTTTCGACTTCCATGTTTATTTCAAAAATCTGTTTCTGCGCAAGTTTTGGATTAAAGCTTACAACACGTTTTTCTCTAAGTTTAACTGTAGTTTTTCTTCCGGTTGACGGATCTGTTATGGGATAAGGAAAATCGTCCACACACTCTTTTATGCGGTATTTTACTTTGCCATTTTTATCCGGTATGTCTTTGTAGTCATTTTCAAGCAGCACCCAGGTTTTTTCTGTTTCAGGAAGTTGCTTTACGGATTTTGAAAATATGTAGCCGTCCCCTTCCCTGAGTGCATGGGCTATGTTTTCAGCGCAGTCGAGCCCTTTGTCAGCAATCCGGATAGTTCTGCCTGTTACAGAATTTCTGTGCTTGAGATCATCAATGACCTTGCGTATCACCGGCTTTTCACTTTCATTTCCGGGAAAAAGTTTCATGCCTATTGGAATCTGGTCTGCATCCAAAAGAAGTCCTAATCCAACAATCGGATCCTTACGGTTCTCCTTGGAAGGCACTTTCTTTCTCCAGTCATCTTCTTTGTCAATTTCAAAGTAAAAATTAGTGCAGCCGAAATAAGTATGGGATGTATCGAAGCCATACTTCTGATGAATCTGATGGTTATAAATTTCAATTATTTTTTCATATTCGGATCCAATATATTCGAGACCACGATAGAGCTGGTTGGAAAGACTTTATGCAAGGTTTGGAATCAAAAAAATAATGGTGCTAAATCTCAATTCAAGTTTGCCGAATTGAGATAATCTGAATTGTAGGATAAAAAGATATGTGTTATGATGGATTATATGTACAAATGTCTAAATATTAGATTAATTTAAGAGGAGGATATTGTATGTACAACGAAAATTATTCTATAATATTCAGTAGTATGACAGGCAACACACGTAAGCTGGCTGATAAAATTCATGAAATCCTGCCAAAGGAGAGCTGTGATTATTTTGGCACGGCTGATGCGCAGGGGATAAAATCCGAATTGCTATACATTGGATTTTGGACGGACAAGGGAAACGCGGATAGCGATACATTAGATTTCTTATCTAAATTGAAAAATAAAAAGATATTTCTGTTCGGAACAGCCGGTTTTGGAGGAAGTGATGCATATTTTCAAAGGATTCTTGGCAATGTTAAAAGCGCCATTGATTCGAGCAACACTATTGTAGGAGAATATATGTGTCAGGGCAAAATGCCACAGTCTGTGCGGGAGCGCTATGTGAAAATGAAAGAAAACCCGGAGCATCCGGATAATATTGATGTGCTGATTGAAAATTTTGACAAGGCTTTGTCGCATCCCGATGCAGATGATATGGAGCAATTGAAAAATATAATTATTTAGCAGGAGGTATTATATATGTACAATTTCACATTTAACATTCCAACAAAAATCCATTTCGGAAAGGATACTATTTCGAACTTATCAGAGCTTAAGGCATATGGCAGCAAGCTGCTTTTAGTGTACGGAGGCGGCTCTATAAAGAAAAACGGTCTCTACGATACCGCAATGAAGATCCTTAAGGATGCGGGACTGACCGTGTTTGAGCTTAGCGGAGTGGAGCCAAACCCAAAGATTGAGACAGTCAGAAAGGGTGTTGAAATCTGTAAAAATGAGGGTATCGACATGGTGCTTGCAATAGGAGGCGGCAGTACAATCGATTGCTCAAAGGTTGTTGCGGCAGGTGCAAGGTATGATGGTGATGCATGGGATCTGGTGCTTGATGGCTCAAAGGTCAAGGCAGCACTTCCGATATTTGATGTGCTTACTCTTTCCGCAACCGGAACAGAGATGGATCCTTTTGCGGTTATCTCTGATATGTCTAAAAATGAAAAGTGGGGAACAGGATCACCATATATGGTGCCAACCATGTCAATATTAAATCCTGAATATACTTTTTCGGTATCAAAAAAACAGACTGCAGCAGGAACCGCAGATATGATGAGCCATACAATGGAGAATTATTTCTCTATGGAGAATGCTGACTGCCAAAAATTTATGGCAGAGGGATTGTTACGTACAATGATTAAAAATGGACCGGTTGCCCTCGCACAGCCTGATAATTACGAGGCCAGAGCCAACTTGATGTGGGCAGGCACACATGCAATCAACGGCGTTGTGGGCGATGGCTGTTCACCGGCATGGTGCGTACATCCTATGGAGCATGAGCTGAGCGCTTTCTATGATATTACCCACGGAGAGGGACTTGCAATACTCACACCGGCGTGGATGGAGCATATACTAAATGACGACACACTTCCGATGTTTGTGGAGTTTGCAAAAAATGTCTGGGGACTTTCCGGTGATGATGACTATGCACTTGCACACGCAGGCATTGATGCACTGAAGAAATTCTTCTTTGAGACAATGGGCATTCCTGCAAATCTAAGAGCTGTGGGAATCACAGACGACAGGAACTTTGAGGTGATGGCAAAGAAGGCTTGCGAGGGTTCAAAGGGATCGTTTGTACCGCTTAGCAAGGACGATATTGTGGAAATTTATAGAGCGGCATTCTAATAAATCGTTCCTGCAAATAGGCGGATTAATACCTTGATTGAAATTCTATTTGAGGTATGAGAACAAAATAAGAGTGTAGGCTATCCAATAAATAACCTGCACTCTTTTTAGTTTGATTTGGTTTTTAAATTTATTTATCTTGATACACCTAGCTTTACCATGAGAGCCTCCTGCAAAACGCGAGATACGTTGATATGGGATTTCTCAGCTTCTTGATTAAGCCAATTAGGGAGAGTGACATTTCTTCGGACGGTTTTATTGTCGACCTTGCGGCGGTATTCATCAAAATCTATATCCACAAATGAAACATGACTAATACCAGTATTGTCAAAGGGACCGTTTTTGATGTCAATATCTGAAATATCACTTGGAACCGGAATTTCCCTGCCCAGATCCTGTAATGTGATTCCGTTTGCTCCAATGGCGTCGCGAGCCATTTCTATAGCGTCTGGCAGACCGAAGCCCTCTGTTAATATATCCATATCAGGAACATTAATAAGCACGGTGTCTTTTTTGTCATTTAATTGTGTAAATATAACTGGATATACCTGTTTCATATATAATATCCTCCATAAATTAATGTATATATAATATGTGATAAATTATAAATGTTATAATCCCCATTTACGTAAAATTGCTTTGGCAAGCATTTCGTTGATCTCTTTATGCCTCGGAATCTGCTCTATATCTGAACCCCGAACATATACATCATGATTACCGCCATGTCTTGAAAATTCAAATCCGGCAGCCTCTAGTTTCTTGATAAGCTCTCTTTGTTTCATAAATGCCTCCTCCATAATTATAATATACACATTAAGTGTGTATAAGTCAACGGCTTTTTAAAACAAAATATATTAATATGAAAAATATATAAGCCATGTTACCACCATAGCGGTGAGAACATGGCTTATTTTTATGTGCTATGATATAAATAATCACTTTATAGGGAATGCAACAGACTCTATAATGAACATAATTACAAATAGAGCAAAAATCACTGCCACATCAAGCAGTATTATGCCGACATAGTGAAGGAAGCGGTTTTTGCTCTTGCAAAGTGGCAGTATATTCTGTACATTGAGATAGTTAAAGCCACAGAAAATCGTAAATATGAACATACCAAGGCAGAAAATTCTTTCAAGCCACAGCTTTGCTCCGTAAGTATTTTCTAATTCCAATGACAGGCAAAGCCATATTATGAACAGATATGCGACTGAGGATAGCAGCATTTTCCATGGAGTTCTCGTGTGAAATCCGGGTGGTAGGAAACGGGAAGCACTGTCGTGGATAGCTCGTTTAGAAGTAGCGGCATTGGCTGCATTGTTTGCATTATCATGGTTATGGTGTGCATATGGACTTGAATTATCGGCAGCAGAAGTGCTGTGCTGCGCAGGATAATATGACTGCGATACGGCATTTTTTAACTCTGCCACAGACTGGTATCTTGCGGCTGGTGTCATCTGAGTACATCTTTCTGCAATCATGTTAAGCCGGTGCAAAATTGGAGCAATGTCGGGAACCGGAGTGATGCTGCCAAGCATTTCGCGCAGTACTATGCCGAGAGAATATATGTCTGTTTTTGGGGATGAAGAGCCAAAGCCATACTGCTCGGGAGCTGCATATCCGGGAGTGCCGATCAGCACAGTATCAGACTCGTTTTGTCCGGAAAATTGTTTTGCGGCATTGAAATCTAAAAGCATGGCATAGTTATAACTGGTGATTATGATATTTGACGGCTTTATATCGCGGTGGATTATAGGCGGAGTCATCGAGTGCAGAGCTTCAAGTATATTGCAGAGCATAATCATGTAGCTTCTGATATCGGAAACACTAAGGTCGGAGTTGTCTATTTTTTCCTGCAGGGAGGTTCCGCTTATATATTCTTCGATTACGATAAGCTGGTTGCCATCTTCATAGTAATTGATAAGGCGCGGAATACCGGCCACAGGATTGCGATAAAGGTATTCGTACACGCGGAGATTGTATACATCAAGGATTTTCTGGACATAAATATTGCCGGAAAGCGCAGATTGAACCAGATAAACCTTGTGTTCTTCATTTAAGGCTGAGATTATTTTGTAATCGCTCATGGTGCATGTATCCTTTCAGGTATCGCTAATGAGGTAGGAATAGTTACAAGTACAAGTATAACAGATAGGAGAAATTTATGAAGCAAAAAAATACAAAAGAATTGGATGATATCCTTGGAAAAACTCATATATCTGATTTTGATAAATTTTGTGTTGAGCAGAAAGGCAGCATGGATCCGGAGCAAAATGCGTTTTCAGAGTACATAAAGGATTTGCTTAAGGAAAAGAAAATAACACAGCAGATGGTGTTTTTGAAGGCTGATATTCCGGAAAAATACGGCTACAAGCTTCTGTCAGGCGAAAAACATACCAGGCAGAGGGATATTATCCTGAGGATATGTTATGCTGCAGAGCTTACATTAGAGCAGACCCAGAGAGCCTTGAGAAAATACGAGATGCCGCAGCTCTATGCAAAAATCCCGAGAGATGCTCTTCTTATGCTTATTTTTAAGGACCGTCCGGGTGGAATCATAGAAGTGAACGAATTACTCAGCAAAAATGGTATGGAAATGCTCAGGACAAGTGGTGTGCAGGAGTAGGTTTAGAATATAATTTTACCACCGCTGTGGGGAGAACGGTATTCATACTGTGATGGTATAATAGTCCTACAATTTACAGAGGAGGACTTAACCATGAAAAAAAGAACTAATTTACTGGCTCTTGTACTGAGTATCACAGCAATCACCTTTACATTATTTGGATGCAGCTCGGATACAGGGCAAAAAAAGAGCATAGCTGCACTGGGAAGCGCAACAGAGACCGGTGGAGGCGCAGAGAGCAGCGGAACTAATGGAGGCGGCGCAGATCAGGCATCAGCAGATGAGAGCATCAATGAGCAGGTGCTTGTAGACCAGGATGGCATCAAAATAACTGCGACTGAATATGTGACAGACAGCATATGGGGAGACGGAATTAAGCTTCTGGTTGAAAATAATTCGGCCAAGGACTATACAATAGGCTGTGATGCACTTATCGTAAACGATTATATGATCACAGATCTGTTCAGCGCGGATGTTGCGGCAGGAAAGAAGTCGAATGAGGTTATGTATTTATCGTCAACAGAGCTTAAAGCTGCCGGAATAGATACAGTAGGACAAATTGAGATGTATTTCCACGCATACGATTCAAACTGGGATAATCTTTTCAAGAATGTATATTCAAAGCTTGAGACATCTGAATTTGCAAACATGGATACGACACCAAACGATGAGGGACAGGAGCTTTACAATGCAAATGGTGTAAGGATTGTTGGAAAAACAGTTGATGAAAATTCTTTCTGGGGAACAGCAATTTTACTTTACATCGAAAACACCTCAGGTCAGAATGTCGGAATAAACGTGGACAACATGTCTATCAATGGATATATGATGACACCGCTGTTTTCAACCATAGTCTATGACGGAAAGAAGTCGATAGATGATATAACCATTATGTCAAGTGATCTTGAGGCAAACGGAATCACGTCGGTTGATCAGGTAGAGCTTAAATTCCATATATACAATGCTGAGAGCTACGATACAATAGCGGATTCAGATGCGATAACATTTACGGCACAGTAAATAATTTAAACATCATATGAAAGTATGATTATTAAACAGTAGAGCTACGAAATATTTAAATAGATAGGAGAAATTCATCATGAAGGTTTGGAAATTAGTTTCAGGTATTTTATCAATAATTTTATTTGTTTTTGTATCATTTCAGTCATGCGCTGCAGGAGTATCTAATGCATTGGAGGCCAATGGTGAGGCATCAGGAAGTGCAGGAATAATTGTGGCAATTCTTATGCTTGCAGGTGGAATTGTTTCAATCGCTACGAGAAAATCGTTAGGCAAGGGTGGGAATATCGCACTCATAGTACTCTTTGGATTGGCAGCAATTATCGGATTTGCGGGTTATGGAAGTTTTTCGGATCTGGCTATATGGGCAGGCTGGTGTCTGATAAATGCAGTTCTTGGGGTAGTTGCGCTTGTTACGGCAAAGAAGAACAATTAAATATTACTATTTGAATTCATATGAGGAAGATTCTAAGGAGAATCTTCCTTTTTTGATATTTAAACTAAGACGAAATATTATATAATATGTAAATAAGCATCAGCCAAAGAACTATATTCATATGTGTATACAATATAACATTATGAAATGTAACCCCCACCAAACAAAATCCTACATAATATATAGAAGGGAGGTTTGCGGAAAATGTACACACAGGAACAGATACTTGATATGTATTTTGATCGCAACCAGCAGGCTGTCAGTGCGACCTCGCAGATGTACGGAGCGAAGCTTACCCGGTTTGCAGACACTATGATAGCACATGAGGATGCACTGGAATGCGTAAATGACACATACATAGCAGCATGGAACAAGATACCACCGGAGCGTCCTATGCGTTTCCTTTCATGGCTTTACAGGGTATGCCGCAATATCGTATGCGACAGGATTGACTGGAATAATGCTTCAAAGAGAAATTCCAACATGAACTGTATGCTTGATGAGCTTGAGGAGTGCCTTGCAGACAGCAATGCAAAATACGAGGGCGAGCTGTCGGACATTGGAAGGTGTTTATCGGATTTTCTGAACGGACTGGAGACGGAAAAGAGAGTGCTTTTCGTGAGACGCTACTGGTATGGCATGGCGATTGATGAGCTGGCAGATATGAGCGGCAGGAGCAAAAGCAGCGTAAAGACCACACTGTTTCGGATAAGGGCAGAGCTAAAAAAATATCTGGATGAGGAGGGCGTATATCTATGACGAAAAAGGATTTATTTGATGGTTTAAATTACATAGATGACCAAATAATTGAAGAAGCGCAGCCGACCGGAGAATCGGCCGGGTACAGTGATGAAATTTATGTAAAAAATCATGAAACCCATCACGGCGGAAAAGAAGACAAAAACAGGAAAAAGCACAAAAAATTTGCACGGGCAGCAAAAGCGCTTGCCACAGTGGCGGCAGTCCTTGTTGTTGCAGTCTTAGGCACGGAGGTTGTGCGGCTTAATAACCGTATAGATGAGCTGGAAACAAAAACTGCAAATGTGATTTCTCAGAATAATGCACAGAATAATGTCTATGCAGGGATAAAGAGCGGTGCAAAGCTTGGGGATTATGAATCGGCCTCTGATTACGGGAAATTGTATGATGTGGCAAAAAAAGCTGAGGCTTCCATAAGGAATACTGCATCTGGAGACTTGCTGGAGAGTGCGGATGCAACAGGAATTACGTCTGATGCATCGTCTGCAAATAAGCAGGAGGCGGCAGCCAAAACAGAGTATTCAACCACCAACGTGATGACAGAGGGCGTTGATGAGAGTGATGTGGTAAAGACGGACGGAAAGTACATTTACATGGTCGAGGATGGTCAGATATCCATCACGGATATTTCAAATGGAAAGCCGGGGGAAGAGACGCTGTTTCGTCCTGATTTTGAGGTACCGTCAGATACTGTAGAGGAGCTTTATATCAGTGACGGAAAAATGCTTATCATATCAAACCACGCAGGCGATAAGGATGAGACTATATGCTATAGCTATGATATAGCTGACCCGACGAAACCGGTGCTTATAGGTAAAGCGCGTCAGGATGGATTTTACAATACATCGCGCAAAATTGGCAATACGGTATATGTTTTTTCAGACACATATATAAAGACTTCCGATATGAATAAAAATGTGGCGCTGCAGGAGGATAATCTGGAGAAATGGGTGCCTCAGGTAAATGGCAAAGTGATAAGCTATGACTGCTTTTATATAGGAGAGGATACATACTCAGGCACAGTTATTTCGAGCTTTGATGTGGATAAACCTGATAAGACGATAGATGCAAAATGCATTATGAATAATAGCGGCGAGGTATACGTTTCTAGCAATGCCATGTATCTGTATCATTCCGATTGGAGTGCAAGCCGTGAGCTTACCAAAATCAGCAAAATTTCGTTTGAGGACGGAGTGATGAAGACCGGGGAGACAACCTCAGTGAATGGTTATCTTAACGATAAATTTGCAATAAATGAGAAGGGAGGATATCTGTATGTGCTTCCAACCTCAAATACCGGCAGCCAGCCTGTCAATTCGCTTCATGTGCTGGATAAGGATATGAATGAGGTCGGTGTGATAAATGAGATTGCGCGAGGGGAGAGTATATATGCAGCCCGCTTTGTTGGAAAATACGTATATTTCATCACATACAGGCAGACGGATCCTCTTTTTGTAGCAGACATATCTAATCCGACAGCACCAAAGCTTTTGGGAGAGCTTGAGGTGAGTGGATTCTCTGAGTATCTGCATATGTGGGATGATACGCACGTACTTGGAATAGGCTATGGTGATTCGAAACAGAGTAAGATAAAGCTTACTATGTTTGATGTGAGTGATCCGACAAAGCCGGTTGAGGTGAACCAGAAGCTTATCGACAGTTCTGAGAGCTGGAGTAATGAGTTTGTATACAACTACAAGGCTATTCTTGCTGACCCGGAGAAAAATCTGATAGGATTTACTGCGAATGACTACTATCTGTTTTCGTATGACAGTGAAAACGGCTTTAGTCTTTTGGAGCAGCAGGCACTGACCTATAAAAATACAGAAGGCTACAGAGGCATTTACAAGGATAATGATTTCTATGTGGCAGGAAACGGAGAGATAAAGCATTTTAAGCTGGCAGAATAGCGTAAATAATAGTGTTACGCAATAAGATATAAAGACAGGCGGCGAATACCAAAAGATGGTGTTTGCCGCCTGTTTTTTGTATAATTTCATATACAAACGATATGTAACAGCATATTTAAGTATGCAATTCAAGGCAGACGGTGATATAATATCTCTGATTTTGATAACACGGAGGAACTATTATAATGAATACAGCCTCAAAGACAAGACATGTCTTTATTTTGTTTTTGGCAGATATAGTCTGGGGAATAGCCTTTGTAGCGCAGTCAAAGGGAGGGGATGCAGTTGGAGCATTTTCATTCAACGGCATCCGCTTCCTTATTGGTGCGCTCTGCCTTCTGCCGGTCATAAAAATACTGGATAAGAAAGAGCTGACGGTAAACAGGCCTGAAAGCAAAAAGCAAAAGAAAGAGCTTTGGATAGCCGGAAGCTGCTGTGGAATAGCACTTTTCTTTGCGAGCAACCTGCAGCAGCTTGGAATCAGCATGGGCGCAGAATCCGGCAAGGCAGGATTTCTTACAGCTACATATATACTTATGGTGCCTATACTTGGGATTTTCCTTAAAAGAAAATGCGGAGCCAAAATATGGATAGGTGTATTTATTGCACTGATAGGCATGTATTTTCTGTGCATGAATGGGACATTTTCACTTAGCGGCTCGGATTTGCTCCTGTTGGCAGGGGCATTGTGCTTTGCGATACAGATACTTGTGATTGACCATTTCGTATCACAGGTAGATGCGGTCAGACTCTCATGTATTGAGTTTTTTGTCACCGGGCTTGGCTCTTGTATAGTGATGATTTTTACTGATATGGGACCGTCTACAGGCGGTATAGCGCAGTGGGCACAGTCGCTTTGCACATGGGATGCATGGATTCCGATTCTCTATGCCGGTATTTTCTCAAGCGGAGTGGGCTATACGCTGCAGATTGTCGGACAAAAGGGCTTAAACCCGGCGGTGGCATCGGTGGCGATGAGTCTTGAGTCGGTGGTTTCTGTGATTGCAGGATGGATGCTGCTTGGCCAGATGCTAGGTGGCAGAGAAATTTTTGGATGTGTGCTCATGTTTATTGCGATAATTATTGCACAGCTTCCGGATAGGGAGTATACTAAATAGGTTACAGTATAAAAATGAAATGTGATTATTCAAGTGTGGTTTTGCGAATGTGCGTGGGATGAATAGTTACAACGAGATAGGGATTGGATATGAGAAATAATAGCAGAAAAAATTACAGACGCCGCAGACAAAATACAAGAGCTTCACAGATTAAGCTTGTAGGAATAGTGGCTGTGATAGTCGTTATAGCGATTATAATAGTTATATCGTGCTTTAATAAAACAAAAAAAGACAGTAATAAGGTAAAAGACACAGGAACGGCCACAGAAAATGTGACCGGTGTGACTGAGCAGGTAAGTGAGACAGAGGAAGCAAAGGAGCTCTTTGCACCAAAGGAGTCTGATGCTACAGCAGCAATCGGAGATGAGCTTGAGAGCTCTTATGCCGTAGTGATTGATGAGCAGGACGGCACAGTTGTTGCGGGAAAAAATGCTCATGAGAAAATGTATCCGGCTTCCATGACAAAGGTTATGACAGTGCTTGTAGCAGCAGAGCAGGCTGAGAAAAATGCAATTGCTGCAGCGGAGAATGAAAACACCGAAATAGACAGGCAGGCTGTGATAGAAAACAAGCTCAACGAGGTTGTTACAATTACAAGAGAAGCCACAGATTATTCATATGTGCATGATTGCAGTACAACAGGCTTTTTAGACGGTGAGCAGGTGCCTCTTCGCGATGTGTTTAACGGAACCATCCTGCCATCAGGTGGAGAATCGGCATATCAGCTTGCGGTTTATACAGCAGGCTCCATGGAAGCATTTGTCGATATGATGAACCAGAAGGCAGCAGAGCTTGGTATAGGCCAGACCACACATTTTGCAAACCCTGTCGGCATATATGATGAGAACAATTACAGCACAGCCTATGATATGGCGGTCATCATGCAGGCAGCGATGCAGGACGATATTTGTAAAACAGTACTTTCAAATCATACATACAGCACGGCTGCAACACCGCAGCATCCGGAGAACCTGAACATATCAAATCTGTTCCTGCGCCGTATAGAGGACAGGATGACAAGTGGCGAGGTAATCGGTGCAAAGACAGGCTTTGTAAATCAGTCCGGTAACTGTGCGGTCAGCTATGAGAAGGCAGCAAGCGGAAAGACATATATATGTGTGACAGCAGGCGCTTCAAGCGGATGGCACTGTATAGATAATCATGTGTATTTATATAATACATACGGCAAGTAATCAGCACAGCTGATTTTAAGGAGCGCAGATATGGCGGGAAATCAAGGCAATTACAGGGAAAACCCAACGCGTAATGAGAAGAAATACAAAAAAGCCAACGGACAGCCGAGACTAAAGGAGAAAAGCAGCCGGGCAAAAAGCGATAACGTATGTCCGTATGCGAAGAAATGTGGAGGCTGCGACTATCAGGGCGTAGAATATAAGGAACAGTTAAAAACCAAGCAGGCATACATGAAAAAGCTGCTAAAGCCTTTTTGCTTCGTGGAGCCGATTGTCGGCATGAAAAATCCGCTCTATTATCGTCACAAGGTTCATGCAGCCTTTGACTGCACAAGGCGCGGTCAGATCGTGGCTGGAGCCTACAGGAAAAACACACATGATGTGGTGGATATCGAAAGCTGCATGATAGAGGATCAGGAGTCAGATGAGATAATAAGGGACATAAAGGATATGCTCCGCTCATTCAGGATAAAGACCTATGATGAGGATACCGGCTATGGCCTTCTCAGACATGTGCTTGTAAGAAAGGGTTATGCAACAGGTCAGATAATGGTAGTGCTTGTCCTGGCATCGCCGATACTTCCGTCAAAGAATAATTTCGTAAAAGCACTAAGGAAAAAGCATCCCAATATCACGACAGTGGTACTCAACGTGAATGATAAAAAGACAAGCATGGTGCTCGGAGACAGAAACATCACGCTTTATGGCAAGGGCTTCATAGAGGATAAGCTGTGCGGCTGTACATTCCGCATCTCACCAGGCTCGTTTTATCAGGTGAATCCGGTACAGACGGAGCTTTTATACGAAAAAGCCATTCATGAGGCACACCTCACCGGCAAGGAGCGCATAATCGATGCATATTGCGGCACCGGAACCATAGGCATCATAGCAGCGAAAAATGCAGGTGAAGTCATCGGGGTCGAGCTAAACCGTGATGCAATCCGCGATGCAGTCACCAATGCAAAGCGAAACGACATCAGAAATATCCGCTTCTACAATGACGATGCCGGAAAATTCATGGTCGAGATGGCACAAAATGGTGAGAAAGCGGATGTTGTCATAATGGATCCTCCAAGAACCGGCAGCGACGAGGCATTTTTATCATCGGTTGTCAAGTTGGCGCCGGAGAGAGTGGTGTATGTGTCATGTGGTCCGGAAACACTGGCGAGGGATTTAAAGTATCTCACAAAGCATGGATATACAGTGAAGCGTGCAACACCATATGACTGCTTCCCATATACAGAGCACATTGAGACAGTGGTGTTACTTTGCAGGTAAAAGGTCAATAATAGTATTCCAATTCGCCGTCAAATGGTGTAGAATAAAACTACTTTCCATGTATACTAATGAATGATTACAGCCCATATACGGAGGACAAACATGAGAACGCTATATACATTTGACAAACACAATTATTCCGATGATATGGAGGTATTTGAGCGCTTCGCGGTGCGCGCGGTTATTATCAGAGACGGAAAGCTTGCCATGCAGCAGGCCGGTGAGGGCTACTACAAGATACTGGGCGGTGGCATCGATGCAGGCGAGACCAACGAGGTTGCGCTGGCACGGGAGGTGCGCGAGGAGGCAGGGCTTCTTGTCGTGCCGGAAAGCATCAGGGAGTGCGGCAAGGTCATAGAAAAGAGACGCGATATATTTGAGGCTGACAAGATATATTACTGTCACACCTACGTGTATTTCTGTGATGTGAAGGACGAGCATGTAGCCGCACAGATGACAGACAGTGAGATAAGGCTTAAGTATCATCTGTCATGGGCTACGCCGGATGAGATAATAAAGGCCAACAGCGCCTTTCTTGATAAAGAATGGATAGCAAGAGACACTAAGATTGTTGAGTTGATAAAAGAAATGTGTTAAAATAATGCCTGGATGTAAATCCGGGCATTTAATATAAGGAGAAGCAGTATAAATGGATAAAAATAAAATCAAAAATAAATTAAAGAATGATCCGGCCTTCACTCTTGAGGTGCAAAACCCGGAGGTTGAGGCGCTGATGACACAGTATTCAAGCGACAAAAAGGCGGAGACGCTCAATAAGCTCATTGAAAAATGCACTAAGAGCAGATTCCTGGTACCTGCAAATGTCGGAGAGAACAACAAGCCGATTCCGCTATTTATTAAAAACGGTGAGGGAGAGGCTTTCATGCCGCTTTATACCTCAAAGGCACAGCTTTCTAAGGATCATCCGTCACCATGCATTGTAAATATGCCGTTTCTTGCAGTCAACAACATGGTGGCAAATAAAGAGTCAAAGATTAATGGTATCGCATTCAACCCGTTCACTCACAATCTGATTTTCAAAAAGCCTCTTGTAGAAAAGATTGAGGCAGTGGAAAAGGCCAGAAGAGAGGGACATCCTACATCACCGACAAAGGGCAAGACTGTACAGATGACAGCAGAGCAGTATGTCATCTTTGAGCGTATGCAGTATGAACATATTTTCCTGCCGGCAAAGATGTTTGTGGGCGGAAAAGAGTTCATGGACCGACTAGCCGATGAGAAGGAAAAGCTAATAGATGAGCTGTACGAGGAGGCATATCAGCAGAAGCGTATGTATCCATATATGGAGGAGGATTTCTCTGTTATGTCTATGCAGATTTCTGATACGCTTAATGTCACCAGAGTTGATTTCCCGACAAGAGATATGGCTCCAAACTGCGCAATCCGTGCTTATCTCGTGTGGGATGATGCTGCGTCACAGGGCAGATATTTTGTAATTGATGTGAAGGCCGATAAAACTACTGAGCTGGTTGAGATTACAGAGGATCACAAGCGTCTTGGATATGGAGCTGCACCGGTTGAGGGAGCAGAGCTTCAGACTGTTCTTGACCTGGTTAAGAAAAGTGCAGAGGAACAGAATTAGAAAAGTAATGTAGGGCATGATATATAAGGGAGGTCGCGTATGAAGGAGTTTTTAGGCAGAATAAAGGCTGATTTTCTATTGTCATCAGTGCTTTGCATAGCGCTGGGACTGGTGTTTATCATATGGAGAGCTTCGGTGCTCACGATTGTGGCCAATGTGCTTGCGGTAGTGCTTATCATCATCGGAGTGGTCTATATGTGCAGCTATTTTTTGAATATAGTCACGAATGGTTTTTCAGCGATGCTGGGGCTTGTGGTTTTGGCAGTAGGTATATGGTTTCTGGTACAGCCAAAGGTTGTGGTGAGCCTGATACCTATAGTCATCGGTCTGGTGCTCATTTTTCACAGCATCAGGAGCATTATTGAGGCAGTGGATGCCAGAAAATACGGTTACGGAGGCTGGAGTGTCGGCCTGATTTTTTCAATAATCAGTCTGATTTTTGGAATAATCTGCGTGACAAATGCATTTGATGTAATGAAGACAGCCACTGTTGTTGTCGGTATCATACTGATTTTCAACGGAGTATCAAATATCTGGATTACAAGCCGTGCTACAAAGGCGGAGAGCGCCTACAACAAGCAAAAGGAGTTTGAGGCAACGTTTGTTGAGGATAGAAAAGAGGACAATTAAGCAGTAACAGAAAGGCGACAGAATGCGTCGGATGGAGTTTAAGATGGAGAGACCCGGACTTACCAAGGTCGGTGACCATCTGAAGGTAACAGAGAGCAAGCTTCCAACTTCATATTATTATACGATAGAGCATGCAATTGCCATGTCGGGAAACTACGTGGTCAGCGAGAGGCTCAAAAGCCGCGAGGGCGATGTCGTGGATGTAAGGGAGACTGAGAAGGGCTACTTTGTCACGATGGAGTTTGATGAGTAATGACACAGCAAGGTAAGAATGCAATAGATCTGGTGCTCGCTGAGAGCCTTATAGAGCTTTCAGCGAAAAAGCCAATCGATAAGATTACAATTAAAGAGATAACGGACAAGGCCGGAGTTATCCGCCCCACGTTTTACAATCATTTTCAGGACAAGTACGAGCTGATAGAGTGGATTATCAAAACCGAGCTGCTTGAGCCCATCAAGCCACTGCTCAATGCCGGAATGATTTTTGAAGCGATTGTGCTGATGCTCAATAATATCTCGGCAAACAGTGTTTTTTACAAGAAAGCACTAAAGCTGGAGGGGGCAGTGACGTTTAATCAGATTGCCATGAAATGCGTCTGCGAGATGTTTATGAATATCATAAGCGAAAAGAGCACAGGAAAGAAATCCAAATACCGCTGGCTCACACCTGAGGTGATTTCTACATATTATGCGCAGTCGTTGTGCTTTATCACGGAGGGCTGGATAGCCCAGGGCATGGATGACATTGAGCCGAAGGAGATGGCTGAGGCATACATGTATCTGATTACGCGTTCGATGGATGATATACTAAGTGAGCTGTAGAAGACAATTGCCATGGAAAATGACGGCTTAAGCAAGCTCATAAAGCATAATCATAAAGAGGCATGTGTTCATATAAATATGAAAATGCTGTGAAAAAGTGTCAGAAATCAAATACAATATCATATATGTGTCATATCGGATATACAAATTGATGGATTTGTATATCTCACATGACAAATCGAAGAGATTGAATATTTATTTATTCGGTCTTTTTTTTTATACTTCAATACGAATAAAAGAAAGAGTGGTGAATCTAATGATTAAATTTGGAAAAGGAGTCGTAAAACATCGTGTGCTGATACTGATAGTTGCATTTGCACTGCTTATACCGTCGGGCATCAGCTTTATCAACACGAGAATCAACTTTGATATCCTTTCTTATCTGCCAAGCCAGATAGAGACTATGAAGGGTCAGGATATCATGGTAGATGAGTTTGGAACCGGAGCGTTGTCTTTTGTAATCTTGGAGGATATGAAGGATCAGGACATAGAGACTCTGGCTGATGACATTAAGGACCTTAAGGGTGTAAATGATGTCATCTGGTACGGAACAATCGCTGATTCCACATTGCCAAGAGAGGCAATTCCGGATGAGGTGTACGACGCATTTAACAACAAGGATGCAAACAGCCAGCTCATGCTCGTCACCTACAGTGACACAATGGGTTCGGATGAGACAATGGAAGCCGTCAACAAGATGGATAAGATGGTGAAAAACCACTGCTTCGTAGCAGGAATGGCAGCGGTCAACGCAGATACAAAGACACTTGTTATGCAGCAGGCTCCTATATATGTCATCATAGCAGCATTGCTTTCAATGCTAGTCATGGGAATTACAATGGATTCAATAATTGTTCCGATGTTATTCCTCCTAAGCATAGGAATGGCTATTATCTATAACCTGGGAACAAACTTTATACAGGGACAGATTTCATATCTGACACTGGCACTGACAGCAGTATTGCAGCTCGCCGTAACAATGGATTACTCGATTTTCCTGTGGCACAGCTATCAGGAGCAGATAGACAGATATGACGGAGACAAGAAGCGAGCCATGGCACATGCTATTTCCCACACAATTGTCTCAGTAACAGGAAGCTCAATCACAACAATCGCAGGCTTCGTAGCCCTCTGCTTCATGAGCTTTACACTTGGACTTGACCTGGGAATCGTAATGGCAAAGGGCGTTGTATTCGGAGTTATCGGATGTGTAACAATTCTCCCTGCACTGATTCTTGCATGTGATAAGGCAATCGAGAAGACAAAGCACAAGATTCTTATGCCGGATGTTTCCAGGATCGCAAGCTGGGTAACAAATCATTATAAGATACTTGCAGTGGTTTTCATCGTAGTGCTCATCCCGGCAATATACGGATACACTCATGATCAGGTCTACTATGACCTTGCAGGAACCATGCCTGACAGCGCATACAGTAAGCAGGCCAACGAGAGACTCGATAAGGAGTATGCTATGGGTGCCACACATATCATCATCGCACCGAGCGATATGTCAAAGGCAGACAGCATAAGCATGATAGATGATATCAAGAAGGTCGATGGAGTAAAGCTTGCAGTATCACTTGACTCAATACTTGGACCTACAATACCGGATGATATGGTGCCGGATGAGGCAAAGGAGATATTCAAAAACGGTGATTACCAGATGATGCTTGTGTCATCAAAATATGCGACAGCATCTGATGAGGTAAACAACCAGATTACAGAGATTAAAAAGATAGTAAAGAATTACAGCGAGGACGCAATGCTTATCGGTGAGGCACCTTGTACAAAGGATCTTATCACTATCACAGATACAGACTTCAAGCGTGTAAGTGCAGTATCAATCGTATTGATATTCCTTATCATCCTCGTAGTATTCAAATCGGTATCGCTTCCAATCATACTTGTAGCGGTCATCGAGTTTGCAATCTTTGTAAACATGGGAATTCCGGGATTTACAGGAACGAAGCTTCCGTTTATCGCGAGCATCGTAATCGGAACCATACAGCTTGGTGCAACGGTTGACTATGCGATACTTATGACCACAAAGTACAGAAAGAACAGATACACCGGAATGGACAAAAAGCCGGCAATCACAAAGGCACTTGCAGATTCGACAAACTCAGTTATCGTCAGTGCACTCTGTTTCTTCGCCGCAACCTTTGGTGTAGGACTTTATTCAAACATTGATATGATCAGTTCTATCTGTATACTGCTTGCACGAGGCGCAATTATCAGTATGTTTGTAGTAGTATTTATACTTCCGTCAATGTTTATGATTTTTGACAAAGTAATATGTGCCACAAGCGCAGGCTTTAAAAACAAGAACCTGACAGCTTAGTAATCTGATTAATCATAAATGAGGGATAAAATACTTTTTGACCCTCATAACATAAAAATATGACCTCAAAAACAAAATCAGGAGGAATAAGACATGAAATTACCAGAATTGAAAGAAAAGTTAAAAAGTAAATATATTGTCCGTGTTGTAGCCGGAGTCCTCACAATAGCACTTGTAGGTACAGGAATCGGAGCAACAGCAGTTTTTGCAGAGAAGAACAGCACCGCAGTCACAGCCGAGGCAGACAGCACAACAGACAGCAGCAAGGATGCTGATGACATAGCAGATAAGCTCATGGACAGCGTATCATTAAAGGATAACGACGCAGACAAGGACGAGAGCGTATACCTCATCTCAGATGCAAACGGCAACGTAAACAAAACAATCGTAGTAGATCACCTAAAAAATAAAGACAAAAAGGATACCTTGGAGGATGCTTCAAACCTTTCAGATATCGAGAACGTAAAGGGCAAGGAAAAATTCACACAAAGCGGTGACAAGCTCACCTGGCAGGCAGGTGGCAAGGACATTTACTACCAGGGTACAGCAACAGAGGAACCACCTGTAACACAGAAGGTTACATACTACCTCGATGGAAAAGAAATCTCACCTGAGGACCTTGCAGGAAAATCAGGAAAGGTCAAAATCCGTTTTGACTACACAAATACCACATCATACACAGAGACAGTAAATGGCGAGAAGCAGACAGTTTCCGTACCATTTGCAGCAATAACAGGACTTGTACTCGGTGATGGCTTCGAGAATATCGAAGTGACAAACGGCAAGGCTGAGGTAAGCGACTCATCAAGCGTAGTGCTCGGCTATGCACTTCCGGGTTTAAAGGACAGCCTCGGAATCAAGGACGGAGATCTCGATGGCGATGTAAATATACCTGAATACATGGAAATGACAGCAGATGTGGAGAATTTCTCAATGCCTGCAGCCATGACCTTCGTGGTAAACGCATCTGATTATGTAAGCACAGACGGAATTGACACATCAGACCTCGATGACATGATAAATGACTTAAAGGATGCCTCAACACAGCTTCAGGATGGTTCAAAAACACTGGCAGAGGGTACTGACACACTTGCTGACGGACTTTCAACATTGCAGAGCAAGCTCGGCACATTCGCATCAGGAGTTGGCACACTGCAGAGTGGACTTAAGACATATACTGATGGTGTAAGTACATTAAGTGGTGGATTGAATACACTTGGAAACAGTACAGGTGCCCTTGTGTCAGGAGCAGATAAGCTTAATAGTGGAGCAGGTCAGCTTGCAAGTGGAAGTGCAACACTTAAGGATGGACTTAAGACGTATACAGATGGAGCAAGCACACTCAATGGTGGACTGAATACACTTGAAAACAGTACAGGTGCATTAGTTGATGGAGCAGATAAGCTTAATAGCGGAGCAGGCCAACTGGCAAGTGGAAGTGCAACACTTAAGGATGGTTTGAAATCATATACGGATGGAGCAAGTCAGTTAAATACAGGCTTGAACCAGCTTAATGACAACACAGGAAGTCTTGCAACAGGTGTGACCAGTCTTAATGATGGGGCAAAAACGCTTTCGGATGGTATTAATGCTGCAAACAAGGGCGCAGCAGGAGTATCTGCAGGTGCAGCACAGCTAAAGACAAGTATTGATACGGCAAAAACAGGAGCTGATTCTCTTGCAGCAGGAGCAAAGCAGGTTGATGAAGGAGTTGGTCAGTTGACACAATCTTTATCAGATATGCCTGAAACAATCAAAACCAATATAAATAAATCTCTGGAACCACTGAATGAATTAAATGTCGGAACATTATTTAAAACTCTTGGATATATTGATACAGATAAGATTACAGCAGACAATGTATCAGCAGCAGCGGATGCAGCAGTAAACAATGCAGGAGATATAATAGATGCTTTGACTAATATGCAGAATCAGAATCCATCTGCAACTTATAATCAGATACTTGTTGGTCTATCTCAGGGAAAAGGTGCTGTATCAGTATATTCTGCCGTGAACCAAAGTGTAACAGACAGTGCTTCCACAGTGCAAGCTTTAAAGGATGGCTCAGCAAAGGTATCAGATGGTGCGTCATCATTAGATGCTGGTTTAGGACAGTTGTCAGATGGAGCATCTGAGTTGTCAAGCGGAGCTTCTGATTTAGCAAAAGGAACTACACAGCTTGCAACAGGAGCTACAGAGCTTCAGACAGGCACACAAAGTCTTGCAGATAAATTACCAGAGCTGACAAAAGGAATCACCAGCCTTGTAAATGGTTCAAACGAGTTAGTTAAAAACAATGATACACTTAATGTCGGAGCAACAGCACTCAATGCCGGAGCAAGCCAGCTTTCAGCCGGAACACAATCACTCATGAACTCAGTACCGGCGCTTACAAGTGGAATCAAGCAGCTTGTGGATGGCTCAAATACATTAGTTGCAAACAACGATACATTAAATGCCGGAGCAACAGCACTCAATGCCGGAGCAAGCCAGCTTTCAGCCGGAACACAGTCACTCATGAACTCAGTACCAACTCTCACAAGTGGTATCAAGCAGCTTGTAGACGGCTCAAACACACTTGTAGCAAATAACGCACAGCTCAACAGCGGAGCCTCACAGCTTGCAGATGGAACAAATCAGATAGTTTCAGGTGTTGACCAGCTCACAACAGGTTCTAAGACACTTTCAGAGGGTGCACACACACTTGCAGACGGTATGGTACAGTTCAATGAGGAGGGAATCAACAAGATTCTCGACGCATACAACGGTGACTTAAAGCCATTCACCGACAAGCTTCAGGCAGTAATTGACGCAGGTGAGGAATATCAGACATACTCAGCAATCGCTGATGGACAGACGGGCAGCGTTAAGTTCATATATAAATTAGCTTCAATAGATGCTAAGGCAGATAGCGACAAATAATTAATTAAAGGATGTTTAAACATAAGGGGAGGCAAAAATGGGCTGGATAGAATATCTGTTAATCGTGGCGGGAAGCTCACTGGAGATTTTCGTTGCGATGGAATGTCAGGGATCCCTGATCCAGAAAGTAAATAAGAAACAGCTTACAGCCATTTGCTTCATAGTTGCAGTTTGCCAGTTGTTAGCAATGTATATCGGGTATTTCCTGTCAAGCTTCCTTAATGGAAAATACTCGGTGAAGGATGAAGCACTTTTAGGAGAGATAATTTCTATCGGAATACTGATAGGACTGGGGATCAGGCTTATAGGAAAGGCTATAAGAAATGAAAGGATTGAGGAGCACTGTCAGGCACAGCTTGACATGAAAAGAGTGTTAAGGATAGCAGGAATCACCGCATTTTATACGGTTCTTGCAGGAATAGCATTCGGCTTCCTCGGTACCGGACTTTTCACCATTATGATAATGGTGGCGCTGCTAACTATCATCTGTATAGTGGCAGGCATTTACACAGGATATCACTTCGGTTTTGAGCAGAAGACAAAGGTATATATCGTGGGGGCGATACTCTTTTGGGCGGCTGGAATTGATGTGATAGTAAGGCTTGTAAGTGCAACATAATGCATAGGGCTCTGTTCGTAAGGACAGGGCTTTTTTGCTGCCCATTGCAGTATGAAATACTTCGCTTGCAATGTCAAAGTAAATGCTATAGAATATTTTCATACTTAATAACACGCAAATGAGGAGATTTAAAGTTATGAAACAGAAATTGAGAAACCTTTCGGCACCGGCAAATATAATATTTGCCATTCTTGCAGTTTTTATTTTCATTGCACCCTTGCAGTGGAGCGGAAAAGTGTTGGGACTGATTCCGGGCATGGAAAAGGTGGATGACTATCTGCTGCAGGCTATTGTGGAGACCGTTATTTTAGTTATTTTTCTTGGCATCACATATTTATTTGGGCTGTGGGATATCTTTAAGGAAAATGCAGCAGGATGGACCAGAAGCTTATACACAGGCGGTTTTTTCATAGTGTATTGTCTGTATGCTGTTGTTTCAGGCATATATTTGTGCTTTTTGAGCGAGCATGGTGATGTGAAGGCATTTTACAACATCATCTTTTTCTTTATTGCGGTCTGCCTTGTAGGGCTCGTTGAGGAGCTGGTGTTCAGAGGCGTGGTGTTCAATCTGCTGCTGAGAGCTTTTCCAAAGACGAAAGGTGGAATCACAGGAGCCGTAGTTTTGGGAGGCGTACTGTTTGGATTGATGCATTTTTCCAATATGGGCGCAGGGGTTAAGTTTAGCAGTTGTCTGATACAGGTTATTTCAGCAGGTCTCATGGGTGTGCTGTTTTGCATGATATACGCGTCTACACGTAATTTCTGGATGCTAGCCATTTTCCATACTGTTGTAGATATGGGAGCACTTTTATCATCGGGAATATTTGATGGAGGAGGAGTGGCCGACAGGATTAATGAGTTTTCGGCAATGAACTGTGTCGCGTTTATCGTGCTCGGTATTCCTATGCTTGTTATGCTGCGTAAGTCAAGGCGTATCCGTCTTGAGATGCTCTACAATAATGAGACTATCATAGATGACGAGAGAGAGGGCGCTAAGCTTGCAGTGGTTTCACTGGTGCTTGGCATTTGCAGTATTATTTTCTCGTTTTTTGGATATCTGGTGGGACTTGGAATTGTCGGCATGCTTGCTTCCAAAATGTCAAAAAAGGCAAAGCAGTATAACAATGCAATAGCAACTGCCGGTATGATTACATCGATAATAGGATTTGTGCTGTCGGTCATCTGCACGATTGGCATGGTGGTGCTGTTTGCAAGCGGTATGTACGACAGGCTTGTTAATATGTCGATGTAAATTAAAGTAACTGATTTAACAATATGGTAAAAATACCATATAATATTTTGTGAGAACAATGGAGAAGAGTTATTGGATTTTTGAAATAGGGCTACCGCAATCCCACTGGCTTTAGACGATGGGGTAAGGTAGCCGGAAGCGGAGAGGTTTGTGCTATACTTGCGTTATGGGAACGTGGAAATCAAAAAACAGACACAAATATTTGTTACAGTATCATATTATATTCGTATGCAAGTATAGAAAGAAATTGCTGATGTCAAAACAAATATCAGATGATATAAAGCAGTTTTCTTATGAGATATGTCAAAAGCATAAAGTCATTATCAGATATATGGAGACAGATAAAGATCATATTTATTACATGATAGAAACAGAACCAACAATGTCTATCAGTAAAATAGTAAATCTGATGAAGAGTTATACAACATATCATATTTGGAAAAAATATTCGCATTATCTACGAAAACATTTTTGGAAAGAACATACTTTTTGGACGACGGATATTTTGTCCGCAGTGTAGGAAGTGTTTCAGAAGAGATGTTGAGAAAATATATAGAAAATCAAGGGTAGGAAGGTGGCGACAGTAGGTGTTAAAAGCATATAAATACAGGATATATCCTAATAGCGAACAGAGAATTCAGATTGCAAAAACATTTGGCTGTTGCCGTTTTGTTTACAATCAGACATTGGCATATCGGAAAGAAATATACGAGAAAGAGAAAAAGTCAGTTAGTAAAACGGATTGTAATAATTACTGTAACAGAGAATTAAAGAAAGACTATGAATGGTTAAAAGAAATAGATAAATTTGCTATGACCAACGCAATCTATAACATGGACGCTGCATATCAAAAATTCTTTAAGGAGCATGCAGGATATCCGAAATTCAAGAGTAAACACGATAATCATAAATCATACACAACAAACTTCACAAATGGAAATATTGCGGTAGATTTTGAGACAGGGAAGATAAAATTGCCAAAATTAAAAGCGGTAAAAGCAAGGTTACACAGGGAATATAGTGGGCAGATTAAGTCAGCGACCATTTCGCAGGTTTCCAGTGGAAAATACTATGTGTCCATACTTGTAGAAACGGAGCATAAGGAACTGGCACATACAAATCATAACATAGGAATCGATTTAGGAATTAAAGATTTATGTATTACTTCCGATGGGAAGGTATATGAGAATCTAAAAATTATAAAAAAATACGAGAAACAGCTTGTAAAGCTGCAAAGGCAACTGTCACATAAAGGAAAGAGAAGTAAGAACTATTATAAAACAAAGAAAAAGATAGCATTATGCCATGAGAAAATAAGGAACATAAGAAAAGATTATCTACATAAAGTTTCACATGAGATTATCAGCGAAAACCAAGTGATAGTTTCAGAGAATTTACAGATAAAAAACATGGTAAAAAATCATCATCTGGCAAAAGCCATAAGTGATGTATCATGGTATGAGCTGACAAGACAGTTAGAGTATAAGGCAAAATGGAATGGCAGGAAATACATCAAAATAGATACATTTTATGCTAGTAGTCAATTATGTTCTGTTTGCGGGTATCAGAATCCAGATACAAAAGATTTGTCAGTGAGGACATGGATATGTCCGAAATGTGGAGCAGGACATGACAGGGATATCAATGCCGCAAAAAATATACTGACAGAAGGATTAAGACAAATAGCATAAAGAAATATATAGGGCAGGGACTGCCCAAATTAACGCCTGTGGAGATAGTAGGTTACGAGGTCGTTGAAGCAGGAAGCCCATTGGCTTAAGACAATGGGTAGTTCACTGTGGCATAAAGTCTACATTCAAGGGTCATTTTTTAAGGAGAAACCATGAATATTTTATTGACAGCAATCAATGCAAAATACATACATTCAAACCTCGCAGTTTACTCACTGCGCGCCTGTGCCGGGGAGTACAGGGATGCTGTGGAGCTTGCGGAATACACGATAAACAATCAAAAGGATTACATTCTTGAGGAGCTTTACAAGAGAAAGCCCGACGTACTTTGTTTTTCGTGCTATATATGGAATATTGATTATGTGACTGATATTGCACGCGAGTATAAAAAGCTTTGTCCGTCAGTGCCGATATGGGTTGGAGGCCCTGAGGTGTCCTACGAGGTGGAGGCATTTCTGCGGGAAAATCCATACATAGACGGTGTGATGATAGGCGAGGGAGAGGATACCTTTAGAGAGCTGTGCGGTTACTATGCGCATAAAAGAAATCTGAGTGATATTGCAGGCATTGCTTTCAGAAAAAACAGCACAGGTAATAGTACAAGTGTGAACAACATGGGAGACAATAAAGCCGGTGAAATAGTATTCACAAGTCCACGCCCAATTAAAAACATGAGTGAAATTCCATTCTGCTATGATACTCTCGATGATTTTTCAAACCGTATCATCTACTACGAGAGCAGCAGAGGATGCCCGTTTTCGTGCAGCTACTGTCTGTCATCGGTGGATAAGACACTGCGTTTCAGGGATACTGAGATTGTCAAAAGAGAGCTTAAGTTTTTTATAGACCAGAAGGTGCCGCAGATTAAGTTTGTGGACAGAACCTTCAACTGCAATCATGCTCATGCCATGGAGCTGTGGCGCTTTATAAAGGCGAATGACAATGGTGTGACAAACTTTCACTTTGAGATATCAGCGGATCTGCTGAATCAGGAGGAGCTTGAGCTGATTTCTGATATGAGGCCGGGGCTGATACAGCTTGAAATCGGTGTGCAGTCCACCAATGAGGTCACGATTAAGGAGATTCACAGGACTATGAAGCTTGAGAGGCTTAAGGAGGTTGTGAGGCTCATTCAAAGCGGCAACAATATCCATGAGCATCTGGATCTGATTGCAGGGCTGCCATACGAGGACTATGACAGCTTTGGGCGTTCCTTTGATGAGATTTATGAGCTTAAGCCAAACCAGCTGCAGCTTGGATTTTTAAAGGTGCTCAAGGGCTCGTACATGTTTGAGCATGCCGCGGAATATGGTATTGTGTACCATGACAAGCCGCCGTATGAGGTAATGTCCACAAAATGGCTTTCGTTTGATGATGTGATAAAGATTAAGCGCGTCGAGGATATGCTTGAGGTGTATTACAACAGCGGACAGTTTGAGATTACGATGAAGCTCATGGAGTGTATCTTTGACAGTGCGTTTGAGTTTTTTCAGGAGCTTGGAGATTTTTATGAGGCAAACGGCTATTTTGGAATGAGCCATTCGCGCATCAGAAGGTGTGAGATACTGCTTGAGTTTCTGGCTTTATACCTGCATGGCTGTGACAGCGATGCTATGACTTCTGTGGGATTATTCGAAAATCACGGAGATAGAGATAATACTGATTTTGACGAAAATGCGCAGATTTACAGCATGATTCAGGAGTCACTCATCTTTGATTTGTACTATCGTGAGAACTGCAAGAGCCGCCCGAGGTGGGCCACAGATATAGGAAGCTTCAAGCACATGACACATGCATACTGTAAGAATGGAAAGCTGTCGCATGTGGAGCCGTTCCACTATATTTTTCCTTACAAGCACATGCGCAAGCTGGATGAACTGCCAAAGTATCATAAGGAGCCGGTGTGGGCGCTTTTCCACTACGACATGAGAGACCCGCTTGACCACCAGGCGCTGGTGGAGTATGTAGAATAACAGTAAAGCGATATGGCTATAGCGCAGTATATAAAATAGCAGTAAAGCGATATGGCTATAGCGGAGTATATAAAAGAGCAGTAACGTGAAATGACTATAGTGTTAAAAGCCGGAAAGGTTTACGGACTAAAAAAATGAGCAACATAGACAATATAAAAAATTACACGGTGATTGACTTGGAAATGACAGGTCTTTCAGCTAAAAATGACAAGATAATAGAGATAGGTGCAGCACGTGTGAGGGGCGGCGAGATAGTGGATACGATATCCACACTGGTAAATCCAAAGCAGCATATTCCACAGCGTGTGCAGGAATTAACGGGAATTACCGACAGTGATGTGGAAAACGCGGCAGATATGGACGCGGCCGTGGATAACCTGCTTGATTTTATCGGAGATGATATCATACTCGGGCAGAATGTGACCTTTGATTACAGCTTTTTAAAGCAGTGGGCGGTAAATCACAAGCGAACCCTCTCGCTGAATGCATATGATACGCTGAAAATAGCCAGAAAATGTCTGCCTGCTGAGCAGTCGAAGAAGCTGGAGGATTTGTGTGAGTATTTTGGTGTGAGCAGGGAAAATGCCCACAGGGCGCTCGATGATGCGATAGAGACAAAGCAGATATTTGAAAAGCTGCTTGCACTGATGGATGAAAAAGGTGAGCCGGTGGAGTCAAAGCCACTTGTATACAAGGCAAAAAAACAGACACCCGCCACAGCACATCAGGTCAGACAGCTAAAGGAGCTGATGACTGAGTATGGGATAGCAGATGTCATATCGTGGGACAACCTGACCAGAAGTCAGGCCTCAAGGCTGTACGATGAATATCGCAGTAAGTACATTAATAGGTGTGAGTAATTACCGGCCGAGGCGGCATCAGCCTGTAAGCTCTCAAGCATTGAAACAAATTTCGTGAAATTATCATCATATTCAGACAGCTTTTTAAAATTGAGAATGCCATATTTAAGCTTTAAATCAGTGTTTGTCATTCCGGTGAGATTGACAAGGGTTTTATCCCTTAAATCATTTATTTTATCATTATTTAATGGAAAAAACTTTTCCGGTATGGTAATATAACACAGGTCAGTGGTATCTCCGCGGAGGGTTGAGTTGGCCTTACGCTCCTTTTCCCAGAACTCCTCGGTGACCTTTGCCTGGGCAGAATCAGCCCTCTTTATGGCAAAAGTAATCACTGCAATAAATAAAATGAATAAAATTAGACAAATTGGAATCATATGTTGGAAAATCCTTTCTCATATATGAAAATAGTATAACTCATTTTTGAACAGAGGTGAATAGTATGTACGATTTTAATAAAAAAAGAAATCAGAAGGTGGTTGCTATAGTGATAATAGTGGTTATAGCAGCGATGCTTGTGACAACATTTGTGTCAAGTCTTGTATAGCTTTTCTTGAAATATGGAAAAAATATGATAATATGATTAAAGGGTCAAAAGGTATCATCGATGCATGCTTGCATGCAATTCGATGTATACCTTAGTGACCCGCACTACACCGAGAAAGTAGCAATTTGCTGCGGGAACGCAGGAAATTAGCGGATTTCGAGGTGTAGTCAGATTACGGGAATGCGTAGCATGTAGTAATCTGATTAATCATAAATGAGGGGCAAAATACCTTTTGACCCTCATATCATAATATGATATAAAATGCAGTTCAGTTAAGCGATGACAGGGGCGCTTTTAACAGCCTCAGGAAAAGGAAGCGGAAATGAAGATTAATAAAAAAGCATTATTACTGGGTACAATGGCATTTGTGCTTGTGGCAGCATCAGGCATGGTAAGTGCATATGCAAGCGGTTCGTCAGGCACAAAGAAGGCAAAGGTACAGACAATTACAGAGGGTGTGTGCATTGGCAGTGTGGATGTAGGCGGTATGACAAAGGAAGAAGCAAAAAAAGCAGTTGATGCCTATGTTGACAGCATAAAGGATACATTCTTTTCATTAAAGGGTGCCAATGGTTCATTTGATGCAACAGCACAGGAAATGTCTGTTTCGGCGGACACTGATGCAGCGGTGGACGAGGCTCTTTCAGTGTGCCATGAGGGCAGCCTGATTGACAGATTTGTGGAATCAGAGGAGCTCAAAAAGGGCAATGTTGCCGTCAATATGTATCTGTCGGTTGATAAACAAAAGACTGCAAATATGATTTATGACAAGAGCGACGAGCTCAATATAAAGGCAGTTGACAATTCGCTGCAGAGAAACGGTGACAGCTTCGATTTTGTCCCGGGACAGGAAGGCAAAGAGGTTGATGTGGTAAAATCCGTCTATGCGATAAATGACTTTTTGCAGAACAGCTGGGATGGTTCGGCGAATGAGATAGAGCTGGTCACAAATACGGTTCAGCCGAGGGGCTCAAAGGAGGAGCTCTCAAAGATTAAGGATAATCTGGGAGGCTTTTCTACCGATTTCAGCAGCTCGGCAGCAGGGCGTGCAACCAATGTAAAGAACGCGTGCAGCCTGATAAACGGCAGTGTCATATATCCGGGGGAGCAGTTCTCGGTTTACGAGGCTATCAGCCCTATCACAACTGACAACGGCTATCAGATAGCAGGCGCATACGAGAACGGTCAGGTAGTGGATTCGGTAGGCGGAGGCGTGTGCCAGGTTGCTACCACACTCTACAATGCGGTTATAAGGGCTGAGCTTGAGATAGTGCAGCGCTACAACCATTCCATGATAGTAAGCTACGTAAAGCCATCTGACGATGCGGCAATCGCAGGTACCTACAAGGATCTTAAGTTTAAAAATAATCTGGACAATCCGGTGTATATAGAGGGCTATTGCAGTGGTGGAGTCATCACCTTCAATGTGTACGGAGTGGAGACGAGACCGGCAAACAGGGAAATTTCATTCAGGAGTGAGACGATTTCCGAGGAGGATCCGGTTACGCAGTTTAAGTTTGATGCAGGTCAGCCGGTCGGTTATTTCAACACCGAGCAGTCTGCGCACAAGGGAGTAACCGCAAGGCTATGGAAGACGGTCACAGTTGATGGAACAGTGCAGAGCGATGAGGTATTCAACAACAGCAAGTACAAGTCATCACCAAAAATTGTGACGGTTGGTACAGCAGGAGCATCAGCGGAGGTTGTTGCGCAGCTTCAGGCGGCGGCAGCGGCTAATGATGAGGGCTCGGTTAAATCTATTGCTGCGTCTGCGGCAGCAGCGGTTCAGGCACAGGCAGCACAGACTCAGACACAGGATCCGAATGCGGCAGGGCAGACACAGCCGACAGACCAGAATGCGGCAGGGCAGGCACAGGGTACACAGACGCAGCCGACAGACCAGAATGCAGCAGGGCAGGCACAGGGCACCCAGACGCAGTAAATGCCCGCAGGTAGTTGTTTCTGATGTAGTTATTTGCAATCAATGCACCGGGCTGCAACAGTATACAAAACATATTATTATTAGGAACAGGAAAACACATGAAAAACGGTAAAATATCAGAGTCGGTTTTAAAGCGCTCTGTCTTAAAACAACTTCATACCAAAAGCGACAGAATACTTTTTAAACCGGCAGTAGGTGAGGACTGTGCGGTGATTTCCATGCAGGCAGGTGACCAAACCAAGTTAGTTACTGCTACCCAGACGTTCACACTTGATGTATCGGATAAGCATGTGCGTGCTAACTGCGCAGTTTATGATGCATTGAACAATATTTATGCCATGGGGGCAAGTCCTGTTGGGATAGAGCTGGCACTGCTTGTACCTACCACAGAAAACGAAGCCGTGCTTCGCGAGACGGTGAGAGCGATTGATGCTGTATGTGAGGAAGCAGGAATTGTGGTGCTTGGCGGACATACACAGGTGAGCCGTGCGGTGAAGAATATCGTGGTGACAGTTACAGCAATAGGTGAGGCCTATGAGCAGGCGCTTACACCATCATCGGCAGCAGCACCGGGCATGGACGTAATAGTTACAGGCTATGTGGGGCTTGAGGGCACCGCAATTCTTGCAAATGAGAAAAGAGCCGAGCTTGAAACGAGATTTTCCAAGACATTTATAGATAAATCAGCAGCATATATAGACCATATTTCCACCGCAATGGAGGCTGCATCCGCGATTGGCGCCGGTGTGGCGGCAATCCATGACGCTTCGCAGGGAGGCATCTTTGGAGCACTCTGGGATATGGCCGAGGCTTCGGGAATTGGTCTTGACATCGATTTAAAGAAGCTCCCTATCAGGCAGGATACGATTGAAATAAGTGAATTTTTTGACATAAACCCGTATAAGCTTTTGTCAGGAGGAAGTCTGATAATCATAGCTGCAGATGGTACCCGCGTGCTCAGAGAGCTTGAGAAAACAGGACAAAATGCTGTTATAGTCGGTGCCACAACCGATTCAAACGACAGAGTGCTGATTTCCGGCGAGGAAAGACGGTTTTTGGAGACTGCCCAGACTGACGAGATATACAAGGTTTTCAACTAATATATTTGAATCAGGAGTTACTGTTCACACCTAACAGTGTGACCAGCAACGATTACAGCCCATTTAAAATGCCTCTACGAGGCAGGGGCTGTAATCACTCAATAATTAACACTATGGCGCATAGCTTGACAGCGTGGTGTCAAGCTTGCGTCTGAACAGTAACAATCAGGAGACTATATATCATGAGAGAAAAGATATTAACATTTATAGAGAAAAACAGCAGAATAAACCTGAAGGAGCTTGCAATCATGCTTGGCGTGGATGAGGCAAGTGTGGCAAACGAGATTGCTGCTATGGAGCAGGAGAATGTCATCTGCGGATATCACACACTGATTGACTGGGACAAGGCAGGCCTTGAGAAGGTCACAGCTATGATAGAGGTCAGAGTGACACCACAGCGCGGCATGGGCTTCGACAAAATTGCCGAGCGTATATACAACTATCCTGAGGTGAAGTCTGTATACCTTATCTCAGGCGGCTTCGACCTCATGGTCACACTCGAGGGCAAGACTCTGCGCGAGGTATCACAGTTTGTGACAGATAAGCTTTCTACACTGGATCAGGTGCTTTCGACAAAGACAAACTTTATTCTGAAGAAATACAAGGACCATGGAACTATCATGGCGGCACCTGTAAAATCCGATGAAAGGGGAATTATGTCATAATGAGAGACCCTTTATCCAGTACCATAAAGACTATCCAGCCATCGGGCATCCGTAAGTTTTTTGATATAGTGAGCGAGATGAAGGATGCGATATCGCTTGGAGTAGGTGAGCCTGATTTTGACACACCGTGGCATATCAGGGATGAGGGCATATATTCCCTTGAAAAGGGACGCACCTTCTACACCTCAAATGCCGGACTCAAGGAGTTAAAGGTTGAGATTGCAAGATATCTCGACAGAAGATACGGCATGACATATGATTACAACAAAGAGATCATGGTAACTGTCGGTGGCAGCGAGGCTATAGATATCGCACTGCGCGCCATGCTAGATGCGGGAGATGAAGTGATTATCCCACAGCCAAGCTATGTTTCATATGTGCCATGTACTGTGCTGGCAGGTGGTACACCTGTGATTGTGGAGCTCAAGGAGGAAAATGATTTCAGGCTGACAGCCGAGGAGCTTGAGGCTGTTATCACTCCAAAGACAAAGATACTTATCATGCCTTTCCCTAATAATCCTACAGGCGCTATCATGGAAAAAGCAGACCTTGAAGCAATCGTTCAGGTGGTTAAGGAGCATGATCTGTTTGTGATAAGTGACGAGATTTATTCGGAGCTTACATATGTGGATAAGCATGTATCTATAGCATCGTTTCCGGGAATGAAGGAGCGAACAGTGCTTATAAACGGTTTTTCCAAGGCTTATGCCATGACAGGCTGGAGGCTTGGATATGCATGTGCACCTGAAACAATTCTAAAGCAGATGCTAAAGATTCATCAGTTTGCAATCATGTGTGCGCCGACCACGAGCCAGTATGCGGCTGTCGAGGCTATGAAAAACGGCGATGAGGATGTTGCACAGATGAGGGAGGAATACAACGGCCGCAGACGCTATGTGCTTCACCGCTTTAAGGAGATGGGGCTTAAGTGCTTTGAGCCTTTCGGGGCTTTTTATGCGTTCCCAAGCATCAAGGAGTTTGGCATGACATCCGATGAGTTTGCCACAAAGCTTCTAAACAGCAAGAAGATTGCCGTGGTTCCGGGAACTGCATTCGGAGAGTGCGGCGAGGGATTTTTACGTATATCATATGCATATTCGCTTGATGATTTAAAGGAGGCGCTCGGCCGCATTGAGGAGTTTGTCACAGAGCTTCGCGCCGGGATGGATAATAAATAGTTTAAATTGACAGGAGACAAAATGGCAAAGCTGAACATAGTGTTACATGAGCCGGAAATTCCGGCAAATACAGGAAATATCGGAAGAACCTGCGTCGCGACAGGCACGAGGCTTCATCTTATAGAGCCGCTTGGATTCTCACTTTCAGAGAAGGCACTAAAGAGAGCCGGAATGGATTACTGGAAGGACCTCGACGTCACCACATATGTGGACTGGGAGGATTTCCTTGAGAGAAATCCGGGCGCAAAGATATATTATGCGACAACAAAGGGCAGACATGTGTACTCTGATGCTCATTTTGAGCCCGACTGCTATATTATGTTTGGCAAGGAAAGTGCAGGCATTCCGGAGGAGATACTAAAGGAGCATCCGGATGAGTGCATCAGGATACCGATGATAGGTGAGACAAGGTCACTTAATTTGTCAAATTCAGTAGCTATCGTGCTCTACGAGGCATTGAGACAGAATAATTTTGATCATATGAGGCTTGAGGGAGAGCTTCATCACCTGAGCTGGGATGACTAAATCAAGCGGCAAAGCGCATATTTTTGGCAGCTATTTGGGCTTTAACAGCTATGATAATTGTAAATACGGTAGATTTTTAGGAAAAAGAAATGGGCATAATTAAAACAAGCAAATTAGTACATGAATTTATACGAAGAGACGAGGAAGGCAATGTAGAGTCAATCACTACAGCACTCGACAACGTAAACCTCGACATAAAAGAGGGACAGTTTATTGCAATCCTCGGTCACAATGGTTCAGGAAAATCAACTCTTGCAAAGCATATCAATGCACTTCTTGCGCCGAGCGACGGCACCATATGGGTGGATGGCATGGATGTGTCAAAGGAAGAGAATGTCATACCTGTCAGGAAAAGTGCAGGTATGGTTTTCCAGAATCCCGACAATCAGATTATCGCCAATGTCGTGGAGGAGGATGTGGGCTTTGGACCTGAGAATATCGGTGTGCCGACAGATGAAATCTGGCAGCGCGTGGACTATGCACTAAGGGCTGTCGGTATGACAAAGTACCGCACACATTCACCGAACAAGCTCTCCGGAGGACAGAAGCAGCGTGTGGCAATCGCGGGAGTTGTGGCAATGGAGCCAAAATGCATAGTATTTGACGAGCCTACAGCCATGCTTGACCCAAACGGCCGCAAGGAGGTCATAGCCACAGCCCATGAGCTCAATAAGAAAAAGGGCGTGACCATTATTCTCATCACCCATTACATGGAGGAGGTGGTCGGCGCAGACCATGTCTATGTCATGGAAAAGGGCAAGGTGGTCATGGACGGCACACCGCGTGAGATTTTTTCAAGGGTGGACGAGCTGAAGGAGCACAGGCTTGATGTGCCGCAGGTGACACTGGTAGCCGATGAGCTCAAAAAGGCAGGGCTCGATATCCCTGATGGAATCCTGACGAGAGAAGAACTTGTAAATGCGCTTGTTGCGCTGAAAAACAGATAGGCGGGAGAAAATATGTCAATAATTCTAGATCACATAAACTATTGCTACAGTGCCGACTCAGCCTACAAGGTGCAGGCACTTAAGGATGTAAGCCTTGAGATAAATGATGGAGAGTTTATTGGAATAATCGGTCACACCGGTTCGGGAAAATCCACACTTATCCAGCATATGAACGGCCTTTTGAAGGCGACAAGCGGTCATATATACTACAATGGACAGGATATATATGACAATGATTATGATTTAAGCAAGCTGCGTCACAAGGTGGGGATGGTGTTCCAGTATCCGGAGCATCAGCTTTTTGAGACAACCAACTTTGAGGATGTATGCTTTGGACCGAAAAATCAGGGGCTCGATAGAAAAACAGTGGAGCTAAGAGCCTATGAGGCACTGCAGAATGTACATTTTCCGGAGGATCTCTACTATCAGCCGCCATTTGATTTGTCCGGAGGACAAAAAAGGCGTGTAGCCATAGCTGGAGTACTTGCAATGCACCCTGACGTACTCATACTCGACGAGCCGACAGCGGGACTGGATCCTGCGGGCAGAGATGAGATACTGGGACTGCTTTTACAGATGAAAAAAGATCTGGGTATTACAATCATACTCGTATCACACAGCATGGAGGATGTTGCGGAGTATGTGGACCGCATCATTGTTATGAATTCAGGAGAGGTGATGTTTGACGGAGTGCCGAAGGAGGTATTCTCACACTACAAGGAGCTCGAGGCAGTCGGACTTGCAGCACCGCAGGTCACATATCTGATGCATGATCTGGTGGAAAAGGGCATACCGGTTGATCTTTCGGCGACGACAGTTGCGGAGGCGAGGGACTCAATACTAAAAGCCTTTAAATAGCTCACCAATGCTGACATTTTGATACAAATTATGAGGAAGGAATACAAAAATGATTCGTGATATTACCATAGGCCAGTATTATCCGGCTCAGTCGCCAATACATAAACTGGACCCAAGAGTAAAGCTTTTCGCAACACTTATATATATTATTGCGCTGTTTTCCTACAAGGGAATAGCCGGTGTGCTGTTTATAGTTGCCGCGCTTGCCGCAGTTATAAAGATATCAAAGGTGCCCTTTAAGTTCATGGTAAAGGGACTCAAATCCATTATAATACTGCTGCTTTTTACAGCATGCTTCAGCGTGTTTTTCACACAGGGAGAGTACACAATCTGGGAGTACGGTATACTGCACATTTCTGACACCGGACTGATAAATGCAGCAACCATGATGATACGACTTGTGCTGCTCATTATAGGAACCTCGCTCATGACACTCACCACCACACCAAACCAGCTCACGGACGGTCTTGAGAAATCACTGGGCTTTTTAAACAAAATACATGTTCCGGTGCATGCAATAGCTATGATGATGTCTATAGCGCTTCGTTTTATTCCAATCCTTATTGAGGAGACGGACAAAATAATGAAAGCACAGATGGCAAGAGGAGCTGATTTTGAGCATGGAAATATCATAAAAAGAGCAAAGAGCATGGTGCCTCTTTTAGTGCCTCTTTTCGTATCGGCATTCAGGCGTGCGGATGACCTCGCAATGGCCATGGAGGCCAGATGCTACAATGGTGGAGAGGGCAGGACAAAGATGAAGCCGCTCGTATATGAAAAGGACGATAAAATAGCATATCTTTTCATATTTGCGTTTTTAGCGGTTGTGATAGTGCTTAGAATCCTTCTGCCGGTGAATCTGGGCAATCTTATTTTCAGATAGTGAAATAGATAGTGCAGGCAAAACAGGAGAGATATATGCGTGTAAAAATGATTGTAGCCTACGATGGCACAAATTACTGCGGCTGGCAGATACAGCCAAACGGCATAACAATTGAGCAGGTATTAAACGAGCACCTGAGCCGCCTGTTAAAGGAGGATATAAAGGTGACAGGAGCAAGCCGCACCGATGCTGGAGTGCATTCACTTGGAAATGTGTGTATGTTTGACACCAATACCCGCATGCCGGCGGAAAAGATATCGTATGCACTGAATCAGAAGCTGCCGGAGGATATAGTGGTGGTCGATTCCTGTGAGGTAAGCGATGATTTTCATCCACGCTTCTCAAAGAGCCGTAAAACCTATGAATACCGCATATTAAATGCGAGGTTCAGAAATCCTACACGCAGGCTTGACACATATTTCTATCATTATCCGCTTGACACAGAAAAGATGAGTGAGGCTGCAAAATATCTCATAGGAGAGCATGATTTTGCAAGCTTTTGCTCGGCAAACTCGCAGGCACAGACCACAGTCCGCACGATATATGACTGTACGGTGTCAAAGGCCGGTGACATCATCACAATACGTGTGACAGGAAACGGCTTTTTGTACAATATGGTGCGCATAATCGCAGGAACACTTGTGAAGATAGGTGGAAGCGATATGCCGGCAGATGCGATGAAGGACATAATAGCCGCAACAGACAGGGCAGCAGCAGGTCCTACAGCCCCGGCCCATGGGCTTACAATGATAGGACTCAAGTACGAGTAACAGCTTTAGATTTTTAATATTATATTAAGATTTTTGGAATATCAGTTTTTAGCTTCAATAATAGGCTATAATGTCGTTACAGTTAATACACGGTACGGTAAAAAGAAGCTTGGAGATGAAGACGGTTATGAGATTTACAAAAGTAAAAGAGAAAATTATAAAAAACAAACCCATAAACAGCACAGACGAAGGAAAAGGCAGACATCGTAAGGTAATCCGTATAGGAGCGTTTGCCCTGGTATTTGTCGTGCTGTTTTCGTTTGTCTCGACATTTTTTAAGATGACGGATGCTGTCAATATTGCGACTATAGAGGGGTTTTACAAGGAGCCGAAGAACACAATTGATGTGATGATGATAGGAGCCAGCGAGGTATACGCTGATTACAGCGCAACCGAGGCCTGGAAGAATTATGGATACACATCATACTCGCTTGGGGTATCAGGAGTGCCCGGCAGTCTGTACAAATCTATGCTCAGAGAAGCTCTCACCAGACAGCATCCGAAGGTTGTGGTTTTTGAAGTGAATGGCTTTTTACAAAATGACAGCTATTACGACAGGACTGTAAAGCTGCATAGTTGGATAGACAATATCCACAATAAGGAAAACAGGTTTGATACAATACAAGAGATTGTGCCAAAGGATGAGCAGGACAACTTTACAAATCCTTTAAAGCTGCATCATAGCAACTGGAAGGATATAGGCAAGTGTGCACACACCTTTGCCACAAGAGTTGGAATGTATTTTGCAAAAACATCATGCATGAAGGGATTTTCATCTATTGCAAAATATTCCGATTGTCCATCAGGCAAGCAGAAAAAGCTCTATTTTACCGACAAGAGCAGAGCGTATATGACTGATCTGCTTGAGTATTGTAAAGCACAGGGGGTGGAAAAGGTGCTTTTTGCGAGGTTCCCTCATGAGAAGGAGATAAAGAATCCGCAGGTGCTTTGTGACGTGAAGGAGCTGGTGGAGTCTTATGGCTATGACTTTGCGAGCTTTGAAGGCGATAAGGAATTTATCGGAATCAATGAGAGGGATGATTTCTACAATTCAGAGCACCTGAATATAAATGGAAGCCTCAAATTCACTGCATTTATGGGAAAATATCTGTCTGATAATTACAGGCTTAATGCAGACCACTCACCGGAGATTCAGAGTGCATGGGGCGAGTGCGCAAGGCGCGCTGACAAGGTGATAAGTGCCTGCGCAAAGGATACGGATCTGAGTCTGGGCAATCATTATTTTGAGATGTCCGTTTATCTGCCTTATAATTTTTCGTCAAGCCTTGCGACAAATAAGGTAGCAGATACGAACAACGAAGCAAAGCCTGCAAAGGAGTTAAATACCCCGGTAAAAAAATAGCATGATAGTGTATGGACTTTAAAATAAATACTGCCTGTTAATTAAAGTATGTCTGGCAGTATTACTTTAGAAAATAGATTTGGAGTAAATAAAATGGAACTCATTTCATTAAAATATGCGATATTTGTAATCGTGTTGCTTGTACTATATTATTGCTTTCCGAAGAAATACCGCTGGTATGTGCTTCTGGCGGGAAGCATGGCATACTATGTGATTATATGTAAGTGGTATGTGCTGTTTATCATTTTCACAATATGCACCACCTATGGCTCAACAATATGGATTGACAAGCTGCTAAAGGAGCAGAATGCTATCGTAAAAAGCCACAAGGAGGACTGGGACAGACAGACCAGAAAGGAATACAAGGAAAAGGGCAGAAAAAAGAGAGTGGCAGTCATGCTTTTTGCGCTGCTTTGCAATTTCGGCATTCTGGCATTCCTTAAATATATACCATATGCGGGCGAGCTTGGACTTTTGCTTCCACTTGGCATATCCTTCTACACCTTCCAGTCCATGGGCTATGTGATGGATGTATACAGGGAAATTGTCGAGCCTGAAAAGAATTTCCTTAAGGTAGCGCTGTTTGTATCATTTTTCCCACAGATCATACAGGGACCGATTGCGATATATGATAAGCTTGCGGGACAGCTTTACGAGGGACATTCCCTGAGACTTGAAAATCTGCAAAAGGGCGCGCTTCTGGTGCTCTGGGGAGTCATGAAAAAGCTTGTGATAGCAGACCGTGCGGTAAATATCATCAATTTTGTAATGGATAAGCCGATGGATTTTTCGGGCACTTATGTATTTTTTGCGGCAGTAGTGTATGCGTTGCAGCTTTATGCGGATTTCTCGGGAGGAATCGATATAGTGCGCGGTATTGCGGAGATGTTTGGTATAACAATGTCAACAAACTTCAACCATCCGTATTTTTCGCGCTCACTCACAGAGTACTGGCACCGCTGGCATATGACTCTTGGAGACTGGTGCAGAAACTATATCTTCTACCCGCTTTCAATCTCAAAGCGTTTCCTGAACTTTGGCAAATGGCTAAAGCCGAGATTTGGTGCGCATATCAGTAAGGTGCTTCCGGGCTGCATCGCGAGTGTCATCACATTTATCGTCATCGGAGTATGGCACGGTGCCAATATGAAATACCTGTGTTTCGGACTTTGGAACGGCATTGTAATCATGCTTGCAGAGCTTTTTGCTCCGGTAAACAAAAAGGTGGCAGGCGGCTTTTTTAAGCTGACCGGCCTAAGGGAAAAGGGTATATTTGCGACAATTGTATCAGTGCTTTGGACCTTTATGCTCATACTGGTAGGCTACTATTTTGACATAGCTGCAAATGCGTCGACAGCATTTCACATGCTTTTTAAGTCAGTCACGGATTTCCATATCAGCGAGCTTGGAATAAATAACATCATTTTGAATCTGGGAGCATGCGGACTGGACGAGTACGATATACTTTTACTTATAATATGTACTCTGCTGTGGTTCTTTATCAGCTTCGTTGAGGAAAATAAAAAGCTCGACATGCGCGATTTCATACTTTCAAGAAAGCTGCCGCTTCGCTGGGCGATAATATATCTTGGCATCTTTATAGTAATAATATTCGGTTACTACGGACCGGGAGTGAATCCGGCTGATTTTGTATATATGCAGTTTTAAAATAAAAGTTTAAAGAAAAAGTATAAACATAAAGAAAAAACTTAAAGACAAAGTTTAAAGAAATAGCTTAAAGAAAAAGCTTAAAGAAAAAGCCGAAAATAAGGGTGAAAAACACTTGACAACAGCCGGTTACGCAAGTATAATATCTAGGTCTGTAAAAGTAGATAAATGGAAGCCAAAGCCCCGGCAACCATTTAGTATAGATAATGATAGTCATCTGAGATGGAACAGAGGACTATAAGATGTCAAAAAGGAAGTGGCGTCCGGACATACGCGATTTCAAGAGACATCGGCATTAAAAGTAATCGAATCATTTAAGGAGGAAAACCGATGAAAACATTTATGGCTAGTCCTGCTACAATCGACAGAAAATGGTACGTAGTAGACGCTGAAGGTAAGACATTAGGACGTTTAGCATCAGAAGTTGCTAAAGTATTAAGAGGAAAGAATAAAGCAATCTTTACACCACACATTGACACAGGTGATTATGTAATCGTTGTCAATGCTGACAAGGTTAAGGTTACTGGTAAGAAATTAGACCAGAAGATTTACTATCATCACTCAGATTATATCGGTGGTATGAAAGAGACAACATTAAGAGAGATGATGAACAAGCACCCAGAGCGCGTTATCGAGTACGCTGTAAAGGGAATGCTTCCAAAGGGACCTCTTGGACGTCAGATGTATACAAAGTTATTCGTATACGCTGGACCAGATCACAAACATGCAGCTCAGAAGCCTGAGACATTAGAGTTTTAATAGGAGGTAAAGTAAATTGGCTACTACAAAGTATTACGGAACAGGAAGAAGAAAATCATCTGTTGCTAGAGTATATTTAGTACCTGGAACAGGAAAGATTACAATCAATAAAAGAGATATCGATGAGTACCTTGGTCTTGAGACATTAAAGGTAGTTGTTCGCCAGCCATTAGTTGCAACTGAGACAGTTGACAAGTTCGACGTTTTAGTTAACGTTCGTGGTGGTGGATACACAGGACAGGCCGGAGCAATCCGTCACGGAATCGCTCGTGCACTCCTTCAGGTAGATTCAGAGTACAGACCGGTTCTTAAGTCTGCTGGATTCTTAACACGTGATCCACGTATGAAAGAGCGTAAGAAATACGGTCTCAAAGCAGCTCGTCGCGCTCCGCAGTTCAGCAAGCGATAATCGACTGCTCAGACTATATCAAAAT
>OLQR01000023.1_pt1 | contig 120774 bp, 164 predicted proteins | sample 1671881 | NCBI WGS metagenome assembly OLQR01 (sample SAMEA3136623, study PRJEB25190) | human gut metagenome | biome: human gut; feature: human-associated habitat; material: faeces | place: Austria | collected 2013 | reverse complement strand
GATTATCGCTTGCTGAACTGCGGTGCGCGACGAGCGGCTTTGAGACCGTATTTCTTACGTTCTTTCATACGTGGATCTCTTGTCAGGTAACCAGCTTTCTTAAGAGTTGGTCTGAATTCAGCGTCTGCTTTCAGTAATGCACGAGCGATACCGTGTCTGATAGCACCAGCCTGACCTGTGAAACCGCCGCCGTGAACATTAACTAATACATCGAATTTCTCTAATGTTTCTGTTGCAACAAGTGGCTGTCTAACAACAACTTTTAATGTTTCAAGACCGAAATATTCATCGATATCTCTCTTGTTGATTGTGACCTTACCTGTACCTGGTGTAAGGTATACTCTGGCAATACTCTTTTTTCTTCTACCTGTTCCGTAATATTTTACTGAAGCCATTATTCTCTCTCCTTCCGATGTAATTCATTAATTAATACTTGAGTTCAAGTACTTCTGGTTTCTGAGCTGCATGGTTGTGTTCAGGACCTGCATATACATGAAGCTTCTTGATCATAGCTCTTCCTAATGGTCCCTTTGGAAGCATACCCTTAACTGCTAATGTAATAACATCTTCAGGTTTCTTAGCCATTTTTTCTCTTAATGTAGCTTCTTTCATACCGCCTACATAATCAGAGTGGCTGTAGTAGATCTTCTGATCCATCTTCTTACCAGTTACTTTAATCTTGTCAGCATTGATTACGATTACATAATCACCTGTATCTACGTTTGGTGTAAATGTTGGTTTATTCTTACCTCTCAGGATTGCTGCTACCTGTGAAGTTAAACGTCCTAATGTCTGATCTGCAGCGTCAACTACATACCATTTTCTTTCAATTGTTGCCGGGCTGGCTACAAAGCTTTTCATAGTGAACCTCCTTATTCGTGTATCTAATCGTATAAGAAATACTAGCTCCCTGATGTAAATGTCCGAAAACATCAAAGCTCACTTTCATCTGTTGATCTCGTCAATCACAACAAACGTCCAACAATCAGATATTTTCTAAAAAATATATTGTTCAAATACCCCACCGGGGCTATTGGCGAAGTATTTTTAACCATACTGTCACAATTACTTATTAGATTGCAAATATTTTTATCTGTCAATGTTTTTATTGCGTATTCTTAGCAATTTTTTATTTTAATTTTTCGCCTTCTCATATACCTAAATAGATACATCCTTTTGATTGAAAGGCAAAAAAATACCAGAGTCCTCTTACTATTTTATTAATTATAAAAATAGAAGAAACATCTCTGGAAAAAGTCGGGGTGACAGGATTCGAACCTGCGACCTCTTGATCCCAAATCAAGCGCTCTAGCCAAGCTGAGCCACACCCCGTAAGTGTTATATGATTTTGTAACTCATAACAAAAATATTCTATCATATCTTGTTATGCTTGTCAATCCTTAAAAGAACTGCGGATGACAGGAGTTGAACCTGCACGTCGTAGACACTAGAACCTAAATCTAGCGCGTCTGCCAATTCCGCCACATCCGCATAGTGAGCGTGCGGGGATTCGAACCCCGGACAACTTGATTAAAAGTCAAGGGGTCAAATCTATGTTAAACCGCATAAACTCTATTGTTCTCAATTTTGGTTGGAACGAAAATGGAACATTCTCGTTTCAACGTTGTTTATAATATCATATCATTTTCGACATTGCAACTACTTTTTTCGATTTTTTTTCAAAGCCGTGCAAGTTTTCTTTCCTGCATATGTTCCAGACGTGTTCCATCCTAACTGTTTCCAGTATTTCTTCAAAGCCTGCGTTGTCTTTGCTCCCCAGATTCCATCAATAGCTAATGGATGTTCGTTTGCGTATGTACAATTTGCGTTCAGTTTTTTCTGTAACCACTTGATCGCATTCTTGGAAGAGTTCTTTTTTACAACGCTGTATGATACTTTTACGTTATCATATTTAGGTCGTCCATATCCTGCGATACGACTATTGCCTAAAGCATAAGACTTCTTGCATACAGCACCACCGTTTGGTACAACGGCTGTTCCATTAGAGGTGTTGCCCTCGATTGTGAACACCATCTCCTCAGTTACTGCATACACAATCCCAGTGTGGCAGATTCTTTGAGAGTTCTTAAAGAAAATCTGGTCTCCAATCCGTGGTGTTTTATGCCACTGGTCACTGTCTTTGAATTTTTGTGCTGATGTTGGAGTGTATGCACTAAATCCATGTAAGAGATTTTTTGCTACATCCCTGCCGTATGCCTGCACCATACACCAATCCACGAACATGTCACACCAGTAAGCATCTGGTCCGTTAATACCAAAGTATGCTCCGTACTTAGTGTAGTTGTTGCTACCTGCATTTTTTGTTTTATCGTTAAGATACTTATTACTTTTCTTTTCTAAGTAACCAACTTCTCCTTTAGCTACATTAAGAACCTTATTGACTGTGTTCGCCATTGTTAGTCCTCCTTTTTGTATTCAATCACTTCTGCAATATCATTTTTACTTTTTGCAAGTTCACTATCTCCTACTCCCGGTGTTGTTGGGTCAACTAAGATACCCATAACTCCTAATAAGTTAATAAGGATACCCAACACCTGCACTACGTCATTCTGGGAGATTGGAACAACGACATTTAAGATACCTAAAACCTGATAGATAAATGCCACTGCTGCCATAATCAGTGATGTTAATGTTGCCTTATTTTTTAATCTTAATTTGAGATTCATAGTTTCTCCTTTCATTTATTAAGTGTTTGTGTTAATATGTGAATGGAGATTTTCTTCTTTCTTAATCTCCATTTGTAATTTATTTACACCTTGCTTCATGCAGGGTGTTTTTTTATTTATACGTTAAATAGTGATTTTTCAAGTTTACAGTATAAAACCTATGGCATTGATGGATTTGCTATTAAAAAAAATAGTCAGTTAGCAATGATTTATATATGGTATGGCAAAAGTTTGACAGGCGGTAATACAAATCAAATTTTATTAACATTGCCCAACGGTATTACATTTAACAATGAAGTTTTCGCTCCTTGTGAAATCATTGACGGAAGTTGGACTCCACGTGGAAATACTGGGTACATAACTATACATAACAATACAGTGGACATAAGATGCAAAGATACAACATCTTACGGTGTCGTAATAGCAAATGTGATTGTTCCTGCATCATACATTAATATTTCATAGTTCTATTAACTAAATAATGATTTTTCTTTCGATTTTACATTAGTTCCAAACGGCAACTTAAAAACCTATTTGAATGTCTTTAAAGTCAAAAATAAGCTTATTATAATTGGTGGCATTGACGTTCCGTTTCGATGGGAAAAAACATATTCTTTTTTGACAATAAACGGATTGACTGCCGTAAAATCTGAAAGCTGTATGTTAGTACATGTTCAAGCGAGTGGACAGGAAATCACATTGTTAAACATTCCTAAAGGTGGCAATCGAGATTTAATGCATACACTAATTAGTGATTTAACTTATAAAAAGATTGCGTCAAATATTCCAAGTTCAACAAAATATACAATTCCAAGTGAATATAAAATGGCAATTCTTGTTGCAACAATTAATTATCCTAATGCAATAAGTCCGCAATTCACGTTCATGTTTCCAAATTTAACAGAAACAAATCGTATATCTGATGGTTACTGGTATGACAACACTTATCACGCAAGCTTTATGGCATGCAACGATGGAAATGTTGTTTACTTTGCTTCAAATTGGCAAGTAGTGTCTCCAACAGGTACAGTTACTTATGATGTTTATGCAAGGTAAGTTAATTATCAAATACGATTCCACCTTGGTCTATATATACTCTAGGTGGAGCAATTACCGTATAATATCCCCATTGTGGGAGATTACAAATTTGTATAGACGTACCGCTTGCACGGCAATACACGTTACTAGATATAATGTTTGATGTGCCGTCAATTTGAACGTTTGAACCACTTACATTTACTGTAATTAGAGAGCATATTGGACTTCCATTCCCGTTTCCATAAAGAAGCAAAGCAAACTTATCACATGTTTTTTGAACTGTAGTATAGTTTTCTATTGATATATAGAAATCATTACCAGAACCACTTGTTTTTAGCACAATGTTCCTTGATCTATTTGTTAAATCACTATTTAACGTAGAAATATCTGATTGTATTTTACTTATACTATCTTCTATATTTCCAATCCCTAATTTAGTTTTTATCAGAGACACGATCGTTGACCACTTAACCTTACTGGCGGTACTCCCACCAGTAAGCATGTAATCATCATCTGATATTGTCTTTTTCTCTGTTAAATCCGATATATGTACTAAAGGTATATTGATTGCCATAACATCACTCCTTAATTCAACTTGTTTTCTCTGACGTAGCTTCTGATAGCATCAATGTGCTTTTTAAGTTCTTTATCTACTACCCAGAAATTTTCTTTTTTATTCTGTGACAATGGTTCTCCTGTGTTATCGTCAATCTCATTGTATGTGTATGATACTCTGTCTCCACCGTCAATATTTAATACCATAAAGCTACTCAACTGTTTCATTTAACATTTCCTCCTGTTCTTTAATCAAATCGTTGATTTCTTCCATATATTCTTTCTCATAGTCAATCACTTCTTCTTTTTCTGAGTTATCGAATTTTTCAAGTCGTTCAAATTCGTAATCTTTCTGAATTGCTTTGATTTCCCACGAAAATTTAAGGTTTTCAGTGCCTCGAACGACAAAGTAACTATCGGTCTTTTCTTCTACCCATATATCGCCTTGCCCCTCTTTCTGCAAGAATACTTGGTACTCAACACCTGTGTTTACTGTCTCTGAAAATATATCGTTAATGTCTATGTAACATTTTCCTGTATTATCAGTACATCCAGAACCTATATCCCCAAAATATGGGGTTGCTGTTTCATAACAATACTGCTTTCTTGTATCGTAATTTTCTGTATCTATGATTCTGTTTTTTGTTCCTGCAACAGACAAACTTCCGCCAATAGTAACTGGCTGATAAAAACTTGATTTTTCTTTTCCAAAATGAAATTTATAATTACTTACCGACCCAAGATAAAGTGATTCATCCGTCATATGCATTGTTATGTCTGTTTGTACTGTAATTGGTCCACTGCTGTTATTTTTTAATACAATCTCATCTGGGGACAAAATCGCACATGCACCAGTTCCATCCTTGTTTTCAGATAAATATATACCACCGAACACGTCTGGTGTTATACACACATATGATATTGGCTTTTCTCCCATGCCTGATATATAATGCGTTACGACTATCCCTTTCGTGTTTATGTCAACAATTTCATTGTCATTTGCATCATAAACGTGCATTTGTCCATTACCGTACGTGTTTGCTTTTCCACCAAGATTTAATGTTCCACCTCTAGCATAAGTAAAGTTGATATACAACTTACCGTCAGACCCACGATAAATACCTTGCCATGCTCCGTCGTTGGTCAGCAGATTGAATATATCTTCGTGAGTCAGTGCATCTACGTCAATGGCTACTGGAATTGTCTCAATATCCAACACCTGTGAAAATCCACCTGCGGCATACATCGTACACCTTAACGCTGTAAGATTTCTTGAGATACCGATACCACTTGAACCGCTTGCAGTAACACCGCTTGAACCACTTGCTAGCACAGAGTACAGTGCATGGGTAATGTCAGTTTCATCTGAGGATGAAGTATAAACGGTCGTGTATGTATCTCCGTCCGTTGTTTCCTCAATCTTGAATCGACACTTATAAGCTGTACGTGCTGTTGCTGTACCGTCACGGTAGTAACCAGATAATGTAATGTAGTTCGGCACAATCGTGTTGTCCGCAGACATTTTCACGATACTTGACGATGTTTCCATGAAGTACGTTCTTCCTGCACTTCCTTGCGGACCAGTTGCTCCCGTATTCCCTTTTTCTCCCTGTGGTCCTGTTGCCCCTGTCTCTCCCTTGATTCTTGCCCAAGTGTAAGAACCAACCGTTGTAGGGTCTGCTTGGTTATAGTCGGTGCAAGTTCCGATATATGTTCCAACGTCCTCTCCCGAATTAGAAGTGAACGTCTTACCGCCATCGTTACTATACTTAACATGGAAATATGGTGTTTTACCGTCCGCACCTGCCTTACCTGCCGTTCCATTCGTTCCGTCATTGACAGTCTGTGTATGTGTTCCATTTTTATCTGTAATTGTGATGGTTGTTACTGTACCGCTTTTTGAAATTGATACTGTCGGAGATACACCGTCATTTCCTTTAGCTCCCTGCGGTCCAGTCGCTCCAACTTGTCCATTAAGAACTATTCCAGATGCAGTATAATATGCGGTAATACTTTTTGTAGCATCACTTCCTTTTGCAATAATTTCATATGCATTGCCCTTTTCTAATCCTTTCATACCGATAAAAAGATGAGTAACACGAGAACTTCCCCAAGTGTCGGTCATTGCAGAACCACATTCTATTAATGTGTTTCTGGCGGTTCGGGTTAATCCGCTTGCATCCGCAGTAAACAAACATATTATTTTTCCAGATGCTACTGCACTCAATGGGCTGTCTAATGCACTTGCTGTCGTATATGTATCATAACTTTTTATACTTTCTATAGCACCACTGGATGGATTGATAACTACTAATGTATGTCCTCTAGTTGGCATAAAATCATATTTAATTCCATTTATAAGAACATATGATGCATTTTTACTAATTCCTTGAACCGTATCATAATTAGTACCAGATACAGTAATATACGTTGCATTTTTACCGTCAGTTCCGTCTTTACCTGCAACACCCTGTTCTCCTTTATCCCCTTTAGCTCCTTGAATACCCTGTTCGCCTTTAATCTTCGCCCAAGTATAAGAAGCTACTGTCGTTGGATCGTTTAGGTTGTAATCTGTGCAAGTACCAATGTAATCTCCTACCGTTTCGCCAGAATTGGAAGTAAAGGTTTTTCCACCGTCATTTGAGTATTTGATGTGAAGATAAGATGTTTTTCCATCAATACCGTTAGTACCTGCGATACCCTGTGTACCTTTTTCTCCCTGCAATCCTTGGAATCTTGCCCATGTATATTTAGATGGGTCGCTTGAGTCGGCTTCTGTAAAGTCCACGTATGTTCCAATATAGGTAGATGGGGTTTCAGTCATTTGAGAAGCTGTTGTGGGTTTTGCCACAGAACTATACTTAATGTGAAAATATGTTGTATCTCCACTAGCACCCTTAGGTCCTTGGATTCCTTGTTCTCCTTTTGGGCCTTGAATACCTTGTAGACCCTGTGGTCCTTGGTCGCCTTTTTCGCCCTTTTCTCCTTGCGGACCTTGGATTCCCTGTTCGCCCTGTGGCCCTTGAGGTCCAGTGGCACCCTTTTCCCCTTGCGGTCCAGTAGCACCAGTTTCTCCCTTTGCACCCTGTTCTCCTTTAGCTCCCATCTTACCGATGGAATATGTTGTGCTTGTGGTTTTATCAGAGTAAGTATATATGGTCCTCGTCCACAGATATTGATTTTCTGCAACGTTTGGCGGTGTTTTGCTCCATGTTCCTGTTGGTGCTACCGTTCCGCTGTTGGATGCTTGATAAGTCGTTTCAGAACTTGTGATACTTCTACCGCTTGCTCCAGTTTCTCCCTTATCTCCTTTTGCACCTGTCTCTCCAGGGATACCGCCTTTTAATTTAGCAATGTCAAATCTTTTCGTAACAGAATATGTATTTAGGTAATTTGCTGTAATATCCACCCATCCCACGTCTGTTGTTAATGCTGTCACAGTGTATGTGTGAGTTGAATTGTTCCAAGAACCTACGACACCGCTTGACTTCTGCACATTATAAGTACAGTCGTTAGATATGTCGGTATGACCGTACAAAACCTGTGCTGTCGTGCGGCACTCTGGAAACGTTGTGTACTCTCCCTTATAATCTGTCGTGATTGCTTGATAATCGTTGTCCAGATTGATAATCATTGCACGAGATTTTCTGGCTTCTTCCAGTGCCTTATTGGCTGTCTCATCGTCCGTGTACTTGTTAAGCTTCTGCCAGTCGGTTTCCACATAGCTTGCACCCTCTCCCCTTGCTACCACGCAAGTAAGGATGTCTCCGTTCTGTCCTTGATTCCACATATCTCCTGTGTCATAAGGTGGTGTAGGCTGTGTTAGGAATACACGGCACTTACTGTTAGCTGTAGACTGTGCAAAAGATGCTGTCTGCAATGCTTTTGTGACGTCCGTATCTTGTACTAACTGCCACTTCCATGTATCGCCGTCTTTGAAAAATCTGTAAGCATAACCTTTAGATTTCCAGTAAAACAAATCTCCCTCATGCTTCTTTTTATCATCTTCTGTTGTCCAGTCAGAAGCAGGGATGTTTTTTAGAGTTGGCTCATAGTCGTAGTAGAACGTCTCGATCTGTCCGTCAATCTGGTTCTGTAGATCAGCTACACTTTTTGTAACTGTTTCTGCAAAGTCTGATACTTTACCGTCTGCATAGTTCTTAGATTCTTTCACTGCATCACTGATCGCATCGGGTGCTGATTTACCACCAATCACAATATTATTTCCTGAAATCTGCACTGCCCCAGTATCCATATCAACCAAAAAGATTACATTGCCCAAAGAATCTTTAACTTGGATTCTTCCAGATGTGATCACGTCTGCTGTAAGTCCTGTAGCTTTTAAATATCTAACAATTGTATCTCCATCAACTGTCATTCCAGCATTATATGTTTTTCCACCATCCGTAGAAACACCCCATGCTTCCGCTGTCATTTTCCAGATTATGTCTGAATCTTTTAACTGCGGTTTGTTGTGCAAATAAAAAATTTGTCCACCAGCAGAATCTTTTACAATTGTTGTATAAGTTCCAGAAGCTTTGTTTAATCTATCTTTCAGTTCTTCTAATGCTTTTTGTCTATCTGTTTTTTCCTGTACAATCTGCTTTCTATATTCCACATAGTTTTTTGTAGCTGCGGAATATCTTACAGCACTGTTTTTTTCTGTACTCTCAGCATTTGAACTTGTTGTCTGAGAATTGTTTGTATTAAATTTTGTTGATGATACTAATATTTTGTAACGATCAAATTTTGAATCAGTTAGAATTGCAACATCTCCGGCTTCTAGTGTCGGATCACTAATATGTGTAATCGTAGCTTTTCTAAATGCAAATCCTATTAACTGTTCTCCTAAAAATCCTGATACAGTCTGACCAGCACCATCTTTAATCAATTCGTTATTTTCAATAGAAATAATGTATCCAGCTGTTCCAGTTTGATAATTTTTATATCCATCACTACTAGAAGTTGTATCTTCTGCTTCTTCCTCAATATCAGAATCCGTATCTACAGTATCTTCCTTTTCCATTACATTTACACCAGTAATGACCACATCGTCTGTAGCTACATCAGAGTTATATACTCCGTTAAATTGATAAATTTCATCTGGTATTTTTTCTTCTAAATAAGGTTTATACACATATAATGTGTTATCCCCTTTGAATCCAATGTTGATAGAAACATTCTGTGACGTTGAAACAAAATCAAATCTGAATCCAGTCCAACCGTCATTTAATTCTATTTCTTTGCTTGCAATTTCTTTTGTTCCATTTAAAATCTTCAAGATTGCTACATCGTTATCTTCTGGATACTGCATAAAAAATTGACCACCAATTGTATAATTAGTAGCCAACTTAAGATTCGGAACTGCTTCTACTGCATAGCCTGTTTTTCCTGCATTTGGGATGATTGAAAGCATTTCTTTATATTCAATTGTATCCGTTCCTATTTTTGCATCTACAGCTTTCCAACTTGTTATACCACCATCAAACAAACTGTCAGGAATCAAATTTATAAGTGTTTTTTCTAAAAGACTCTGATTGAACCATTTTAATTCCAACTGCCCATTGACATTGCACCTACAGTAATTTCCTGAGATTTGACCGCACCAAGCAATCACTTCACGAAATGTTACCGCAGCATCAGTCGGTCTTGTATTGATAATATAGTCACCATGTGAAAAATCTGGTGTATTTAATGTCACTCCGCATATATCACATGCATCCATAACGATCGTCTTTAATGTTGCCGGATACTCCAACTTACTTTCAGAATATGCCCTGTCAAACTTACCCATATTATCTATGCATGTAAGTGTTATAATTGATCCATTATATTTTGTATCATCTACTGTATATACGCCTTTTTTTATTTTCTCAATTCGTGGTGTATACGAAGATTCCGTTTCATCGTCTGCATCTATATCAAATTCCGTTTCGTTCAAATCAGTGCCTAACTGCGCCCTCACTACAGCTTCTTTAAAGTCATATTTTGTAAACTTATCATAGATATTATTTATCACAATCGTACATTGATTGATAACAACTGATCCAACTTCAAAAGTTCCAGTTGAAACTGCATCTTCAATCGTAACTCCGCCATTCCATATATCATCATTGGTCAAATTTAGAGTTGTCCCGTCTTTCAACGTAATATCTGCGTAACTAAGATAATTACAATTTCCGTTATTTAATTTATCTCTAAATTCACTTGATACGTCGATCATAATTTACCTCTCTATTATGTCAAAAGAAACACTCTCTATAATTTTTTTATTTTTCATCCACCATTTCACAGGTGCTTTTCTGTCCCCTGTGTAAAATGTTCTTGTCTGATATTTATTTGCCATCATATCCCAATATCTTACTTTTACATATTCTGGATTAAAGGCTTTCAATATTTCCGAAGTAACATCTGGTGTTTTAGCATTCCATTTCAATGCCAATTTTCTTTTCTGTGCTTTTCTATTTTTATGCATCAATGCATCATCTGTTCTTCCTGAATCCGATGCTGATACATCTTGCAATGACCATTCATAAGAAGCGGGACATGGCATTACTTTACCATTAACTTCTATCATGTGTTCTGCCATAAAAAATCCACCTCCAACTATTTAAGGTTAGCGATCAATTTTCGCTTTTATTGACCGTATAAACTGCAAAAACGCCTATCGTTCTCGATAGACGTTTTATAATTTTATATTATACAATACTCTTTGGTCTTATTGTGTATCATGTGGTCTTATTTGCGGCTAAAAATATGTACAACAAGTGTTAATAATACAGTAGCTGCTAATTTTCCTTTTAATGTCACAACTAAAGGTTTTGCAACGATAAACTGTAGTAACCACAAAACAAAATTGACAATTCCAAAATTGACCGCAAACACTATGATCATTCCCAAGATTACTGCAATAATTGATACAGCTAATTTATTTTTTCTAAATTTTTTGATCATATCATATCCTCCTACTCTAACCAATGATTATCCAAATAATAAAATCCGAACACCACTAACCCTGTCCCAGTGATCCAGAATACCCAAAACAGAATTTTACAAACTCCACCTTCTGATTTATACAATTCTACTGTATCTTTCAGATTATGTTCGTTAAATCCACTTTTTGTTATCGTGTTATTTTTTAATTTTGTATAAATTGTCCCTTTAATCGGATTTGCTTCCATTCCATAATACTTGTATCTAACATCATGTGAAATTTTTATCGTATCAATATATGCCCTAGATATAAAATCAATTTTATCTACATCAAATTTCTGTCCTGCAAAAATTATTTCCTTGCAAGTTTTACTGTTAGATCGTATTTGATCCCATGTATAATAAACTTCTGTTACATACGTTTTCCCACGCTTAACTGTTCTTGTATGTCTGCGATATTCCTCTCTAACTTTTTTGATTGAATAATATTTACCGCCGATCATTTGATACGTGACTGTATCTACAGGTTTTATTTTCCCATACACGAAAGCATTTCCTAAATCAGTTTCTATCCCATACCGAAACATATCATTACTTTCAATCTTTGCAGCACGATTATATTCTTCGTTCTGATCCATGATGTAATTATCAATTTTCCCACTGATAGTAAAACCAATCAGAAACATTAATCCAACAATAACAACGCTTGCTATAATCTCTCGTGGAGTTATTTCAAAAGTATCAAACTGAAATCCTTTGAATTTTCTCATAGGCTACTCACTAAATAAATTCTGCGGTGCTGTCTCTGTTGCATCCTCAAATTCCAAATATTTATACTTTTTCTGATGATATCCCAAGAAATTCAAGAATACTCTTGTCGGAAATTTCTTGACGTATCTGTTGTATTCTTTAATCTGCTGATTGTAATTGTCTCTTACGTCTGAAATTTTATTCTCCGTTACCGCCAACTCTTTCATAAGTCGCTGATAGTTCTTGTCCGACTTTAATTCTGGATAAGCTTCTTTTACCGCTGCAATCGCTGTACCAGTGCTTTCAATTTTTCCAGTATTTGAACTACGTTCTTTGACAATATCTTTTAGTGTATCTGCTTCGTGTTTATCATACGCTTTCACACTGTCTGCCAGATTATACACTAAATCCTGTCTTCTCTTTTCCTGCGCATTGATTGCTGCCTTTGATTCTCCCACCTGTTCTTCTAGTGAAATTGCATGATTCTGTGATCCCTGAACCATAAATACACAAGATAACGCAATTGCTATAATCGCAGCTAAAATAATCAATGGTATTTTCCATGTTGTATTTTTCATCTTTTCTTCTCCTTTTCTTTGATGATTCTATATCTCAACAGGATAATCACTCTTAACATTGTCATAGTATTCATCCTGAACTTTGTAGAATAGATTTTCACGGATTTTATAATTCATAAAGTGCATGATCTGGTAATTAATTGTGAATCCGCTATTTTTGCCATATTCTGTTGCAAAGTATTTATCAATCATAAGTTTGTATAAATCAAAATCCAGTTCTGTGTCTTGCATATTCTCAGGAACAAAATAAAACTTCTCAACCAACTCTACGCATTTTTCGTCAGAGATCATTGGATGGTCTGTTCCTTTCTCCAACTGATATTTCTTGAAAAAGTATTTAACAATATCTCCGATTACACATTCATCTTTTGGATTGTTATACAGATCATCGTCAAACTCTTGATTGACTCTAAAACCTAAATGGATTTTATCTTCAATTGTCTGACTAAGAGTAGTTTTATTTCCCTTTCTCTTTATGATTTTGACCTTATTTCTCCCAGAAATAGGCATGAAGTCTTTTTTATCTCTACACACATCATTATTATCTTTATCTTCTGTTGATAAAAAAGCATAATCTTTATCGTTAGATAAAGCATTGTTAATATCTGTGTTAGTCTCTGGTAATGCTTCGGTCAAGTTGTCGCTTCCAAAATCATCTTGTCTGACTGTATGGTCTGATTCTGGTTCGTCTAAAATCTGATCAATGATTTCTTCTAAAACCTCATCATTTACTGTATACCACTTTGTGGATGTAGAACCATTGCGACGATTGTTATAATTTCCCACTAAAACAAGACCCTTGTTGCGTAAACTATAAAAAATACGCTCAACGGTCTTATGTGACCAAAACGGAAAATTTTCTTCCTGCCACTCTCTGATAGAGTTATAGCACCAATATTTACCATCGTGGAAATTTCTATTCTGTTTTTTATTTACGGAAATCCAATAATAGATTTGATTCAGAACGATTGCTTCATTTAAGCCAATCATTTTTGCAAGATCAGGATTGATTACTAATACGTTACTTTTGAAAAATAAATCTAATTTCTTACTCATATTATCACCTCGTGGTTATTTGAACATTAACGTGTGCACCCTCATGTTAAAATATAAAAACAGCAAACGGAACGTACACGAGGAAAGACGTTCTTTTCGCCGGCACACAATGGCTAGTTTGCTGTAATTATTAAAATAAAAAAAGACATACACAGGATTGTGGGGTCTTCATGACCTTTGCATCCTGTGTATGTCTCTTAAATTAAATTCATCATAGCATAAAGTTTTACACAAATCAATATGCATTTGATGGTTTTAATCTGTAATTGTTTCTCGCCTGACCTTTTGCGACGGACCTTGCAAGAACTTCATTATCTTCTGTATACAATGTTGCATATAAGTTTATATCTGGTTGATTTCCGCTATTGTTCATCATTGCTGTAACAACTCCACGTTCTACAGCATCTGCAATAAGACTTTCATCTACCATACCGCCTGAATTATTCACAATGCTATCTGCGATCATCTTCATAGTTTTTTGATTTTCAAGTGGCAGTACGGCTTCTGATCCAGCTTCACCGACACCGATTACGGATGCAGAATCAAACAATCCACCTTTTTTATACCATGATAACTTGAATTTTGGTGCTTTAATATTAAATCCACCAAAACTAACATTGCTCCAATCCCAGTCGATATGCGGTAATTTTATACTCTGTGATGTAAAACCACTAATAAATGTCTTTATAATCTCTTTACCAATGCTATACAAACTTCCTATTGCACTTTTTACCTTATCAGGCAACTTATTCAACCAGTTTTTAGCTTCCGTCCATTTATCTCCTTTTAATCCTGAAAGCATACCTTTCATTACATCAGCACCTTTTGTAAGAAGCCATCCTGTAGGAGTTGTGCCTGCTATTGTATTTATAGTAAAGTTTTTCAAGCCTTTTACTGCCGTTTGAAAATTACCGTTTTTCACATTATCCCAACCGTTTTTCATTCCATTAACGGCTTGCTTACCTTTTTCTATCAACCAATTCTCAGCACCAGTAACTTTACCTTTGATATAATTCCCAATACCTGCAGCCGCCTGTCCAACTTTACTTTCTTTTACAGACGCCCATCCATTGTGAAGTCCTTCAATTGCATTCTGCCCTTTTTCTTGTAGCCAATCCCCGGCATTTCCAACTTTCTCTTCAATAAATCCACCAATTGTACTAACAATTGTTCCGAAGCCAGCTTTTGCAGTTTCCCATCCACTTTGCAGACCTTCAATAAGATTTTTACCTTTTTCTTGTAACCATTGCCCAGCATTATTGAATCCATTTACAATATTATTTTTTACATTTCCAACAAATGTAGATATTGCGCCCCAGTTTTTATATATTAAAAATCCACCGACAATTACTCCAACTATAGCTAATCCAATCGGTGAAAACAGCACACCAAGAACACTGCTAAATGCAGCTGATACAGCTGGTGCAAACGTACCTGTTACCCATGATGCAATTCCACCTGCAAATGAAACCGCTTTTGGAAATAATTTTGTTGAAATAACTTCCGCGATCTTCGGCGCAACATCTGTTGTAATCTTCCCCGGAATGCCTTTTAAAAGGCCAATCGCATCCAAAACATACGTTCCAATCGCCGTACCTAATGTAGATTTTGAAAAAGCTCCTGCCATTTTCTTTAATGCTATGATTAATAAGGAAGACGATCCATCTACTTCTTTAGGTATTAAACCAAACGCCGAAAGTATAGGGCTTACAATTTTATCCACTGCTGTAGCAAGTTTAATAGCACCAAAAGCTATAATAAACTTTCCTTCGATTGTGGTTCCTAATCCTGAGATAAGTCCACCTAATATTGTTTTGATTGTTGTAAATACTTCTCCGAATATTCCGCTCCAATCAATACTACTTAGGAATGTTCCAATACCTCTTCCAAGTCCTGCCCAGTCTGTATTTTGCGCTACCTGTGAAAATACTCCAAGAAGATTTTTTACAAAAGTGCTTAATATTTGTCCATTTTCTTCCCAGTTAACTCCGGTGATAAAAGTATTAATCCCGTGAGAAATATTTGCTGCAATATCAGCCCAATGTACAGTTTCATTGATTTTTCCAAGTATAGAAAAAACTCCATTGATTCCTACTGCAAATGTATCTGCGATAGTTGCGAAGTCGATTGATTGGAACATACCATTTACAGCTTTTCCAAGAGCAACGCCGATTTGCTGAAATCCTGTTAAGCCTGTATTATCTGTTGCTGCTAATTGATTCAAGAATCCGTTTAAGATTCTCCATGAGATCATAAAATAGTTTCCGAGTGCATTTCCTAACTCTGTCCATGGAATTTCCTGAATCATTCCTTTTAAACTTTCTGCAATTCCAGTACCTAGAGTTTTGAAGTTTATACCGCCATCAGGAGATGCAATTTGATTAAACGCTCTCACTACATCCGTAATCCCTGCACCAACTACTTTACCTAATAACTTAAAATCGAAATTATCAAGGAATCCATTGATTGCCTGAGTAAATTTTGTTGTAAATGATGTGATTTTAGGACCAACATTCTTCCAATCAAGTGCATCATAGGCTAATTGCAGACCGGCATTTAACATATTTGCGATCTCACGGCCAACACCATACCAATTATTATCAAGGAATGCTTTTCTGATTCTTGAAGCCCAATGGCTAATTGGTGTTTCATAATCTTCATCTTCAAGACCACTCAAATCACCGAGTCCGCCAATTCCACCGCCGACTCCACCGCCACTTCCAGAACCACCCGCACCTCCTCCAGATCCAGTATCGCTTGATTGCTTATTGTCATTCAACTGATTTAATTCATCAAACGGCAGAACGGATAAGGTCTTCTTTAATTCTTTCGCTGCCTTAGATGCTTTGTTCATCCCTTTAGATGCATCGTTTCCGGCACTTCCAAGTCCTGAAAGATCAGTAGCAGAATCTCCAACTCCACCAAGATCATTTACAACACCTTTTGTTGCTCCTTTTATCTTTTTTCCCATCAGAACATACATAAAGTTTCTGAACATATTAGCTGCTTGCATAAGCCTGCTCATTAAAGCGTTTAATGCTTTAATTGCCGGAAGTACAGCTGCAATAATTCCTTGACCCATAACAGCTGATAATGATTGAATGTTTAATTTTAATAAACGTACTTGGTTTGCCCAAGTACCGGCAGTACGAGCAAAATCGCCCTGCGCATCTTTTGTTACAGACATTAAATAGTTATATCTCAATGTAGCCTGTTCTGCCTGAGTCATAGAAGTCCACGACTTTGTAATTCCGTTTGCCAAAGCATAAGCACTCATATTTGCAACAGACATGTTAATACCTAATTGCTTTAATGGTTCAATCTCACCAGAAATACCTGCCCTGATTTTATAAAATGCTGTATCAGTATCTATATTATAAAAAGATGCAATATCACCCGCTAATCCGGCTAATGCTACTGACATGTCGGATGCTGCATTTTGGGCAACACCAGATGATTTCAACATCGCCATTATGGTTCCTGTGTATCTTTTAGCTGCCAACTCAGATACTCCAAACTGCTTTGAAGCTGTTGAAGCAAAATCATATGCTTTGTATTTTAATTTACCAAAAGAAACATCAATTACGTTTTCTGCTTCTGTTATATCCGATCCTAACGTTATTGCATCCTTTGTAAATTGTCCAAATGCTTGCACCGCCTTAAATCCAATAGCTGTTTGAATAAGATTTTTTAAGCTGAAATTTACGGTTGAAATACTTCCACTTGCTGACCCAATATTTCGAATAGCATTTACCATTTTACCAATACCACTACTTACAGTAGACCCTGCTCTGGATGCTAAGCTTGCTAATTCAGAAAATCCGTTCCTTAATTTTCCGAAAGAAGTATTCATTGTATTGACAGCACTACTAACTCTACCGCCTGATGCTGCTAATTGTGCCAACGCCTTTGTCATTTCTACTGTATTCTTACTAACAGCCGGTGCTTTAGACATGGTATTGAAAAATGACAAAAGTTCTTTTGCCATTATTTGTAGTCCGTTAGCACTTAATTCTACTTTTTTGCCGGCAGAAGATAGACTCGCTAACGCTGATATGAATTGATTTATTGATTCTTCAACACCTTTAACCGATGCTAATTTATTTGCAGTTTGCTTTATTGCATTTCCTACCGCCGGAAGTTTGCTTGCAACTACACCAGTATTATTTCCAGAACTGATTAATCTAGCTAATGATGCAACAAGTCTATTGATACTTGATGAAACATCCGGAAGATTTCCAAGTTTAGACACAGACTTATAAATACTGTCAAAAATTTGCGTATCAAAACCTTTTGTATCAACTGCCATTAATTTTCTAATAGAGTTAATGACAGAAGATATTTTGCTGTCGCTAAAATCAACGTTATTTAAAACTGACATTGCATGAGATACTTTTGATATTCCATTCACAGAATTTTGAATATTCCCAGTATCTAATTTTCCTATCTTTTCAATTGCTTTGGAAACTGAATTGATATTTTTATAATCTAGCTTTGGTATCGTAACACCTGAAACGCCTTTTAAAGCATTCAGTCCAGAAGCCAATTCTTTTAATGGTTTTGAACTTGCATTTAAGGCGGTAAAATTAACATTTGTTAATGACTGTAACTGTTTACTAAGACCAGATAATTTAGGTACATTGATTTTTATACCACTCATTGATTTTAAAGACGAAGAAACCCTGCCTATCTCACGAGAATAGTTTCTCATACTTCCAGTATCTACGGACTTAAATGCTTTGCTCACGTCATATAATTTGTTTGCCAAATTATCAAGTGCTGTAACAGCTCTGGCAGTCGAACTTTTCACTTGTATATCGAGTGTTTCTATTGTACTATCTGGCATTTTGATTCACCTCCAACTAATAAGGTCAGCGGCTGATCTCATACGGTCAGCCGGTATAAAAAAATAAAGGGCAGAATCATTCGTCTGCCCCTATCTTTTCTATATTTGCATTTGCTTGCATAACTCTGAGTTCCATAAGTCTTAATTCTTGTTGCATTTCTTCTTTACTTCTTCCACTTCTCTTTTCAATTGATTCAATACTTTTTTCTTCTTTTAGCAATGGGTTTTCTGGATAATTCCCATTTTTAGAAAAAGCACAATTAATCGCTTGCAACACATAAGAACCTGTTAACCATGATTGATAATTTGTACTTTTCAATTCATATTCTTTCTGTTCTTTGTATGCATTTATGTATACACTGATTTCTTTTGGAGTGGAGTGAAAAAATTCATCTTTTGTCATTCCGGCTTTTACAGCCTGAGGAAACAATGTATCAAGTATTATTTCTCTGTAACTTCTGCTTTCGCTGTTTTCTTTTTGTGATCCTGAGGTTTCTTTGGTTCTTTCTTCTGTTCTGGTTCGATCCCTAACATCTTGTTCAGACCGATTAGATCGAAAAAATTATCTTCGCCCATCTTTTCAATACAAAGAGTCATGATCCCATAGAAATTTCCATCTTCATCATCTTTATGTTCTTCAAGATATGTTCTAATAAGAGATTTTGCATCTTTAAGATCAGAAACTGTTCCATCTCCCTCTGGTCCATGTGCTTCAAGAAGCCCTGCATAAAAGATTATTAATGTTGTCTTTGGAATATTGGAAATTTCTTTTACGAGCTTCTTAATATCATTTTTATCTTCTGATTCACTGATTCCTACCATCAATGAAGTTACGCTTGATACACAATCGTCATATAATGATGCTTCAACTGTGTATTCAAGCTTATAATCTTTTCCGCCAATTTTTAATACTTTATACATGTTTGCCTCCTATTCATTTAAATTACACTTCTGTATTGTCTGGTTCTACTGCGGTATCAAGACCTACATACTCGTTGATTGTCAATGTCATTTCAACGGTTGCTAATCCATTCTGATCAAGTCCCGGCTTAGGTATCTGTGCTGGTGGCTCAATCTTTGTGAAATATGCCTTATCAAGTGCCGGGTAATATTCCTCATACCATACGGCTTTTCCTGCTGCTTTTCCTGCTTTGTATTCGCTGATTAAAGTTTCCCATTCTTTAATTGTCTCGTTCGTTAAGTTGACAGTAACATTAAACGTTCCACCTGTTGATCCTCTACCTGCAATCTCTTTATCAACTTCATCTTCTAATGCTGATGCATCAATTGTCTCTGTATCAATTCCAATATCATCCGTGGCATTGATACGATGAAGCTGTTTAAATTTCGTTGGTTTTGTTCCTGCTGTAGTTTCTACTGCATATCCAACTTTTACGCCGACTGTACTTATTCCGGCTACACCACTCATAATCAAACTCCTTTCTACCCTGTAACTATTGAGGGTTAGCGATCATGATTTTTCATGACCGGTTTAATATCTAAACAGAAATATCTGTTATTAACTATTTCTCTGAAACTTATATTTATTTTTCATATTGTTCGTATAAAATCGCTGACCTCTATTCTTCTTTGAATCAATTAATCCCTGTATCTTTTCCTGATAAATCTCATCATTAGAAATTCTTATCAGACTTGTGAGCAAATATATTGATAAATGGTTAGGTACTCTTTTATGTGTAACCATTTCAACGATATATCTTGATTGATTAAAAGTTCTGATGTGTGAATGACCGTCAGCAAATTTCTTTTTTGTGTTATGCACTATGTACCCATCATCATTTGATTTATATATGTTAAATTCATTCTTTGAATAGATAAGATTCATGTTTACTCCAACAAATTACCTGTGTAGATTCTGCTATAACGACTTACAACACGCTTTATACTGTTGTCTGTGTTATCTTGCTGTTCTGGTCCATATGTTCGTTGAAATCCCATAGACACCATTGCTCTGTGACTTGCATCATCAATCTGATATACCTTTTCAACACTTTTTGTTCCTGTTGCAAAACAATCAATTTGAAAACTTGGGATTGTAGCTACTTCGTCACCTTCTATATCCCAACGTGTCCCCGGATTACCCATAAGAAACATTTGTGCATACATCTTTTTGTTAGCTGCAAGAGTTTGACTTCTTTCGAATGAATAATTTCCATCACCCACAACCTTTTTAACTTCTGCACTCCAACGCTTATATACATCGGACACTGGATTCTTTACTGTATCAGGCATATGAATCTTTCCTTTCTAAGAAGAAAATACTTCCTTTGCTATCTTTAACATCTGCTGTCGCATTTCTACGCCGGCTTTATACACTGGCATTGTTGCTTGTGTACCGTGCGACTTTACAACTTCTCCCGTATCAGAGTAATAATACCAAGCATCTTTACTTCCATTGCCTTTTCCATAAGAGCCGATCGTGTATCCTTTTGATGCTCCCAACGGATGAGGGCTGCTACCAACAGCTCCGTTGTAATGCACACCGGCACCAAACTCTATAAACAGTAAATCCTTACCACTTACGATCAAAGTTGCTTGTGCATAATCTCCAAAAGAATTGATTTTGATATAAGCATCATGTGTTTTGTCTGAATCGCCTGCCGCAACAGCTATATTAGAATCTATAACAGGAATACCAACTTCTCCGAGTCGCTTTACAAATTCTCTGTTTTTTCTAATAAGCTTATCTCTGCAATTTTCAATTTGCTTTATTGCTGATTGAATACTTTTTTGACTCAGCTCAATATTGATTCTCATTGATACACTCCTTTGATTTTGCTAATTCCATACCTTGCGATATTTCCTTTTTTTGTATCAATTATTTTCAAAATCTTATAATCTGGCATTGTCACTGGCGTTATTTCATCATCTTCCATTCTCAATGACCCATCTTGATTAAATTCTGGTTCTGAATCTACCCAACATACGACACCTTCTTCTGCATAATCGCAAAACGATCTATCATAACTTGTAATATAGCGATCATAGTTCGGAACAATACCCGCTGATATTTCTTCCGCAGTACCACTTGTAGATGATACAGTCATTTTTTTCATAATCGGCTTTTCATAAGTAATGACAGTATCTATATCATCATGATTTTCTGAAATTTTCGAAAACCATATATTTTGCTTGTCTCTTTGCCTTGATCGCATATTACAATCACCTACATTCCTATTTCTTTAAATATGAATCCAACAACGATACCTAAGATTGCAGCAATAACTGTCCATACAACTCTTCGCCACGTTTCACCATCTTTTGATTTCAGTGATTCAACATCTTTGTTTACTGTATCAAGCTTATCATTCATGTTTATTAATTTTTCACACATAACTGCCGATGTTTTAGCAAGCGTGTGTATTTCTTCTGCCAATTTTTCTAGCTCTTCTATTCGTCTGTTTTGTCGATGATCTTCATCTTCAATTCTTCTTTTGAACTCATCGAATGTATTTGTTTCAACAAAGTGTTCGCTATCCAATGAAGACTCCCTTCTGGCATAAAAAACAGGACTTCGCAAAATAGAAAAGTCCTGTTTATTTCCAATTTAATATAACCTCCATAAAATGTGCTTTCCCCACCACCTTCTTAAGCACTCCCTGCGATGTATAATAGGAGGTCTTTTCAAACATCACGCACCGTCTTAGATAATTTTTGATTCAGGTATAATACCTCTCAAATAACTAGAAGGTGTTCCAGAATTTTCATAAGAAGCTGATGTACTGCTTTCTGAATAACTGACTACGCCTTCTTTTCCTTGTTTATCATAATGATACTGTGCTATCCTTTTTATTTTTCCTTTGTATCGTTTCACAGCTGATTGTTTCTGTTTTTCAAACTCTTTATCAGAAGCATATCCACCGGGATACATTGCACAGCACACTTCTTCTATTGCATCTTCAATCAATGAGTTTAGAAATGACTGTTGATTTGCTTCATAATCATCTCCGGCATATTCAATTAATTCATTCAATATTTCCTCTGTCATTTCTTTTACCTCATTTTATTTCTTCGGCGATCTTCCTCTTTTTGGTTTTTCTGGTTCTTCTGTAGATTCTTCACTTTTTACAGGAACTTCCTGTTCTTCTACAGAAGGTTCCGTGGAAACATTATCCTCCGGAACCTCATCACCAGCTGCATAATACACACCATTTTTATTTACTACATGATCGTAAATCATACAACTCCTCCTATTTTACTTTCATAACATAAATGCTGTCCATGCCTTCAAAAGATGGGAGAACAATCTGAGAAGCAGTAGTTGAATAAGATACTGGTGGTCCGTATTCAGATTTAACAGCAATTGCAACTCCTGTATCATCAAGGACACTTACATCTACACTAGGATCACCAAGTAATGTTCTTTCCTCTGGTGTCACTCCATACCATGTATTACCAAGCTGTCCTTCACCGATGATTGTTACATAATCATCAGGATAGAAGCTCTTATCTTTACCGTCATAGTCCTCAAACTTCTTATCGTATAAAATTGGGATAAGTCCTGTCTGAGACTGGAACACTTCTTTTACAACTTGTTTAGATACAAAATCAATTGTTCTTCCAGAAATTGTAATAATGGCATTTTTGATCTGAGAGTTTTCAATCAGATAGTTAAATGTTTTTGAAGTCATCATTGCATACATAGGTGAGACACCGATATCTGTCAGGTAATTAATACCCTTCTGAATATCGTTTAATGGTTTGGATGTATCCGCTTTATCCCATGTGCTTGTCCCTTCTAAAGATGCATAATGTTTTGCTTTCCAATCGCCGTTCGGATCATAACTGTAATTGTAAGCTACATTATCAGCTGTACCGATTACAATTTTCATATCTCCGCCTACTGGTGCAAGTAACTGCATTCTCATGCGTTCGGCTGCAATATCAGCACCATCAATTAACTCGTTTGTATCATCATAGATATGAGATAAAACTTCATTAAGGTATGGATCATTGGATTCCTGAGCTCTTGTGATCTCTGCTAAATCCTGTTCTTTTACAACCATAGATTCACGGAAAAGTGGCATTTCTTCATTTGTCACTTTGAATCCTTTTCTTGCACGGATTGTTGCCATACCATCAAATGCAGATGGTTTTAATGCAACTCCAAGACCTTTATGTGTTTTGATCCATTTCAGGTCAATTCCAGTTTTCTTTTTATTTGGGAAAAAAGCAAGTCCGGCATATGCCATGGAATTACTTACATCAGAAGTTCTAACGGATGCTACTGCTTCCGCTGAAAAAACGTCTGTTAATAACATATTGTTCTCCTTTCTACCCTGTAACTATTGAGGGTTAGCGATTATCTATCTTTTCTAATAACCGGTATTTGTCTTATGCTAAGACTTCTGGTTCTTCTAATACGATTCTGCATCCAGACTTTTCTAACTCTGTAACTAATGCAAGATCATATGTTAATCCAGAACTTTTCTGTGCTCTTGTCGTATTTACATATGCTTTCTTTAAAACTGCCTGCTGCGGTCTTGTTTCATAAGCATCATGAAGTAAAATTCCAACAGCGCCAGTCCAAGGTGTAGCTTTAATTGGTGCTCCATCTTTTCCGATTGGAGTACCGGCTTTTACAACTTTTCTACCTAAATCGTCTTTGGTTTCTACGCCATCAAAGTCTACTGTATTTGGAATTGCTTCAAATTCTTTTCTGTTTAAAATTTCAACTTCATTAGAAACTGAAAGAACATCTACTTTCATATCTCCTCTTGCCATGATACGTCTCCTTTCTTACATGTAATGTTTTAATATATCTGCATTAACTCCGGCTTTTTTGTTCTTCGCAAATTCCTTTGCTTTTTCAACTGCAAGTGATTCTTTTGCATTTCCATTTCCGGCGTTAATATTTTTTCTGTTTTTGTAAAATTCCTGTTCCATATCGGATTTAGTGACTTTTATATGTTCTGCAAGACATTTAAAAGCTGATTCAATATCATTTCCGGCAAGTGACTCTGCAAATTTTTTCGCTGCATCTTTACTCATGCCAATTTCAGGGTCCATACATCTTTCTGTATATTCTCCAATCAGCATTTTTGTTTCTAACTCAGCGATTCTTGCATCTTTAGCTTCGTCAGCCTCTTTCTTTTCTAACGCTGCCTGTTCCTGCGCTGTTAATGTTGATCTGTACTGTTTTGTGATCTCGCCTTTTTCCTTTAAGGCTTTATCTAATGCAGCTTTATTTTTTGATCCCTCAACTTCTAATCGTGCGATTTTAGCAAGTAATTCATCTGTGCTAGGTTCATCTTCTGTTGATCCAGAACCACCGCCATTATTGCCTGAAAGATTTCCGACCTGCGCTCCTTCTCCACCATCTGGTGCATCTGCAAATCTAACTCTGCTGCCAGTACGTTTACCTTTTAAATAATAAAAAAACATATAAAATTCCTTCCTGTGTTTTTATGAGTTCTCTCTCAATCAAATTTGTGTTTTATTTTCTGCTTTTCTCTAAGCAACCGTGTTTTATTAACGTCACTTCTCTGTGACTATATGTATTTAACACTGCATCTGCATCCTACGATTTCAGATGAGCTTGCGCCCAAAGACACATCCCTTGGGTACATTAATAAAGAACCACCCACAATGAATGGTTCTGTTATTCCTATAATCTCTCCATCAGCGGACCTATGTGTGGACCTTGTTTTCTTGTCCATAATTGCAACCCACTGTTTTTTTGTTTTTCCTTGTGCTATTGCTTCTAAGTCGTATTGAAAACTTCTTGATACATTGCTTTCATTCTCAGAAATAAATTTTGCTCTATCCTGTGAAAAGTAATAAGGATCATCAATATTCCTTTTCGTAGCATCTATAACTTCATATGATAATGCTGTCATGTACGCCAAAAAATTTTCATTTGGTGCAACATACCCATTCAAAGATTTCTTGTATCTGTCAAAAAACTCTTGTCTTGCAGTTTCCCAATTTGGCGTTGGGTATTTCTGCAACGTAAACATAAGACTCATGACATAGAGAAATTCATCTTCCATATTCTCGGCCAGTTTGATTCTTGTCTCTTTTTCTTCTTTCGGAAGTTCCATCTCTCCAAAATACTTTTCATACGGAATAGACCTTGTATTCATATCCATTTGATTCAATTCATCAAAACTTAATGCTGAGTACATTTCTCTCTCCTGTTATGCCTGAATCTTATTTGAGTCTGTATTCAATCCATCTAATATCGGTGAGTTTCCTGTCTGATCAGATGTATCACCTTGGATTTTTTCTGATGTATTGCTACCAGTATCTCCTATGGTTGAAGTGCTGCTACTATCAGATGTTTTCCACAAAGATTCCTGATATTTTTCAATCATTTCCTGACTATCGTTCCAAACTTGTTCCACATCACCAAACGCGTCAACTACCTTTAATGCGTGTCTTCCGTGGATTCCGTGACTCACATATGTAGCAAAAGTGTTTGCCTTAACAGACATGTCATAATTCTTTCTTCTGTTAAAATGAAAGTCTATATCAGAACTGTGTATTTTTCTGATCGGGCTGTCTTCAGGAAGAATTTTTGAAGGAACTAACTGAATCGCTCTTAGGATCAATTTAATTTCTTCTCTCTTGCCCTTCTCAGTCATTTGCTGTTCTCTCATGGCATCCAATTCTGCTGCACTCCATCCAGAACTCATGTCGGTTGCTGTTCCCGTTGATCCACTGCCAGAACTTTCATACTGAATAGGAACTTTACAATCCTGAAAGATTCTACTGCGGTAATCAGAAATAGCAGATAATGTACTGCCAGAATCAAATGTGCTTGAAAGTGGTTGAACACTTGGCTTTCCATTTTCATTTGAATATGTCACTAACCACTGACCGCTTTTAGGTTGAATCTCATTTCCTTCTTCATCTACTGGGAACTTAATGTCGTTCCCCCACCATATTTCCTGTGTTCTCTGTGACACATCATTCGTAAAGTCTGACATTAAAATATTGAGTGCATCAATTTCTGGAATCTTTCTTTCAAAGCATCCTGTTCTGTCAAAACTTCTTTCATACTCAATAATCGGAATATCTTTCAGTGGATTCTTTTCTACTGAAACGATCTCACCTGATTGAATCTCATAGCGGCATTCTTTAGTAAAACATGTAAAATACAGCTTCCCTGAAACTTTCCTGTATGTAACACCTAAAACTTTTTTCTGACCTGTCCCGTTGTTATATACGCAAAAAGCATATCTGGAGTCAAGTGTATACACATCTACCAGAGATTCAGGTTCACCATCTTCCATATCGTCAAAGTCTGTCTTAATATCAATCATTCTATGACCGATACCGCAGATTTCAATAAACTCTGCCATACACTGATCTTTATAACCGATGTTTTCTCCATTTGTTAGAATCTCATTTAATGAAGTGATTCCTGCATCATCCGTTTTTGAATCAGAGTCATGCATTTCCTTGTCGCCACGTTGAACCAACATGATAGGGCTGCTCCAATTGTAGCCAATCTTAAATTCTTTGACGTAGTTTGCAACACTTCCATTAACCTTTATGTCAATGTCTGGTCTTACTATTTTTTGTCGTTTTAATGGCTGTTGTCCGCCTTCATAGTCAATCAGAAACTGCATCTGTCTGCGATTAAATAAGTGTTTTGCATAAGCTTTTCGCAAGACTGATAATATGTTATCTTCATCAATGATTGTCTCATCTGTATAGATTTTTGTTCTTCCAAGCAGTCTTGCTTCTAAACCCATTGTCGTTTCACCTCTTTCTTCGCAATAAAAAAGCATCTGCGGAAATACATCCACAAATGCTTACTTAAAATCTATTATATAGTATACTAAACTAAAAGGTCTTATTGTGTATCATAGAGTCTTATTCTTCAAATCCTTTGATTTTCTTAATTTCATCTAATGCTTCTTTATGCATTCTTTTTACATGCTGCAAGGAATAACCCATTTCATTTTGTATCATTCTTAATGTTTTGTACTCAACATATCTCTTAAAAAGAAGATCATAATGATTTGGATTTTCTGTTGTTTCGATCACTGATATAATTTCTTTTTTCTTGATCAGAAATCTTTTGATTTCTCTATTAGCTTCTCTTTCTTTATCTACAATATTGGCTATTGCATCTCCCATACGATCTTTTTGTTTTGAAGTTTGTACTTTATCAGAACCGATTGCTACGGATGCACTAGTCGCTAACGCTCTCAACTGATATACCTCTGACAATTTATTATGTATTTTTTTATCAAGGAACTGTAATTGCATTAAATATTCTTTCGCTGTCATTTTTTACCTCTAAACTGGACTTTGTCTGATATAACTTTGTCGTGCTTCTGGCTTTGATACAAATTCTGCTAACATAGCTAATGAGTCAGGACCATCATCATGCAGAACCTTCGCCTTTGTCGTGTAAGAAGTTACATTTTCCATGAATCTTCCATAATCAGACTTTACTTGGTATTCTGATGGTTCTAAAAATAAGCAATGCTTCTTTATCCAATCTGAATTGACCAAAATTTTGGTTTCTTTATTTGCTGTTGTGTATTTTGGCTCAATAATTGTCCTTGCTTTGCCTTTGATCATTTTGCTTATATTATCTGCAATTCTTCCTCCGGCTTGGTTTGATTCAAAACGCACCTTATGTGGTTGATGCCTGATAAGAATTGCAGCTGTCTTGTTATCAAGAATTTCATAATTCGTTTCATCGTCAAATACAACATCCGGTATATAAAAATCTTCTCCAAACTGATATGCAATCGGAAGGGATTCAAAGTCGGTTCCCTTATCTTTTGTATCGCAGACACCCCAGATAGCATCTGGGTCTTTTTTAGGAAATACTGTATAACCGGATACCCCCTCAGGAACATGATGTTTTTCAAGATAAAATCTTCTTAATTCATCCGCCGGTAATAATAGTCCTTCACGCTCTACTGGTTTTTGTTGGTATAAACAGTTAAACGAAATATCATCCATAGCTTTTCTTGCATCTTCAAAATACTCTTTAGAGAATCCATTTACAGTAAACATGAAATTGCTTTCGCCTTTTTCATTTAGTGCCGGTACTGCAATAAATCTTGCTCTCGGATCACCTGCATATAGTGTCTGTAGCTTTCCAATCGGATCATGAACACTCCATCGTGTCGCAATATAGAACTCTTTGCAACCGTCCAATCGTCTTGATCGTAAATCGTTTGCAACTTTCGTCCAGAGTGTTTCCAGTCGGTTTTTATTCAATGCTTCTTCAATTCCTGATACCAAGTCGTCCGCGGTAAGAAATTTATTACAACGTGTCGCACCTGTTAATGATCCATCAATTGATCGAAACGTCCACGTTTTGAAACGTCCATTTCTTTCAAGGTTTACTGTTGTTTCTTTTGCGTTTGTTCCTTGCATTTGCACATTCGGAAAAATCTCATGCCATGTGTATTCTACTGGATCATTTATAATTTCAAGAACTCCATCATACAGTGATCGTGTCAAAATGCTACTATGGGCAGAAGATAAGTTAAAACAATTTGGAAACCAACCACCAACAAGAGATAAGAAAAAGTCTTCCAGTGTTGACTTTCCACAACCGGGTGGAACACTTAACGCAAATATGTCCAATTTATCGTCCATTAAATCTTGCAATGATTGAATTATCCCGTGTTGCATAAAAACCGATCTACGTGGTTCGTAGAACCTCTCAGAAGGTACTCTGTTCTTTTCAAGATATAACAAACCACTGTCTACCTGATAATGCTGACCTTCCAGAAGCAGAAACTTCCAGTATAGATCGTCATATTCCGCCATTCCTGTCGTTGCTGCCATATATGCAGCCATTTCATGGGCATACTTGCTTATCTTGATTGCATAGTCCATGACCTCTTTATTGTTAAATGTTAATTCTTGCTTCATGTTGAGCAACAATTGGTATGTATCATTCTGGTTTTCGTACAAATCCATCTGTCCGTCCAATATTGACTTAAAGACCGATTGATACCATTCAAAACTTCCTTCTTGCATAAAAAAAGAACCGACTCCTTCCCTTGAAAGCGTCCGGCTCTTTGGCTCTTGCGACTATTAATAATTTATTTCAAACATTTTTTTGCAGTTTGACGATTTGCATTTATACTGCAAATGACTAATTTTCGTATCATGGTTAACAGGAAATTGCTTCTTTCCACACCACGGGCAATGAATCCAAACATTGCCTTCTTTATCCTTTTCTGCATACGACATTCCCTCAATCGGTTCTGTCATATAATTTTTCATTTCTTTGATAATTTCTGTCATACTCAATGTTATAATCCCCTGTCAATTCTAAAAAAACAATGCGTATGCCGGAGTTGAGCCGGCTAAACTGACCATATTCAGATACGCAAACAAAATAAAAACATTGTAAGGAGTAAAATCTTTGCCTACTTAAAGGCGAACATTTCTTTCCACCAGTTGGGGGTGAAAAAGTTTTTCATGAAAAAAAGAAATCCATCCCGGCTATAACGGTCAACAGCAACATTGGCTTGAATTTCACATACGTACTAAAATAATTTTAAGAAAGTAAGGACTTTATGTTCGCTATTGCGAACAAATGGTATAGCCAGACTTGAACTGGCATCCTCAACATTCGTAGTGTTGCGCTCTATCCAATTGAGCTATATACCACAACTTATTTGGAGGTAATCGAAATGTTATCGTATCTTTCTGAATTTATTACCATTTCCATTGCTTCTATTGGCGTAAGACCAATTGCGGAAATGACATTTTGAAATGTTGATGCTGACTGTCCAGAACATAACTGAACACCTTTTCGGTTGCTGTCAGCATGAAAAACATTATTCCTACTTTGAACATTCCAGAACACAATGTTAGGAATTTCATAACCATGTTTTTTAAATTCATCAGCCATCTGATCATAAAACGTCCAACTATCATTTGTGCACTGATCAATTTCCATATCAGAAATAACAACGAGTGCTTCTGGCATTTCTTCCTGATCTATATGATTATCAATCGCAACTTTCAAAATCTTATCAAATGCTTTTTTCAGATCTGTATTGAATCCCCATTCCGCAGATATTGCGTTGCTATATTTCTCATATAATGTGTTTCCTTTTAGCGATACAAATTCAGGGTCACCGCTAAATGTCATAAAAAGATTATGATATGGACCAATGTTTCTTTCTGCAAAGTATATTGCAAGACCTACAGAAGTTTGTAACGGTCTTCCATTCATGGAACCTGATACATCAGCCATAACTAATACGTTTCGCCCCGGCTCTACATAGTTCGGAAGATTCTTCCACTGTGCTTCTGCAATGGCATGATCGATCTCGTATGGTGAATCAATTTCATTGATCAAATCATATGGATACAGTGTACTTGAATTGATCTTTTGCCTTCCGTTTGACACATCTTCCTTGTACTGTTGGAATCTTTCTGCATCATGACGATAAAAAGCATATTGGTTGTTCAACATACATCTACTAGGAACTGATGGATAAGATATCTCGTTCCATTTGTTCGCAGACATATATGTTTCCGTGATCTTTAAGTATTTTCTAAGATTACGGACAATCCTTTTATAATTTCGAACAGATATACCAAAACCAAGTGCTGTCTTAATTCCAAGCTCCCTTGTTTTCTTAGAGCTTGCATCCGCGGTCTTTAACCATTTAGCCAATAATGATATTGGTTTTCCATTGTTGTAGTCTTTGAAATCTTCAACCATCTGTGATTTCATATGAGTCCACATATCCTGTTCTAAAGGCGTATCGACCAATGCGTACCAATCATCGTAACGCCCATATTCAGGAATCCAGTAAATGTTATTTTTAATACTTTCAGGGTATACGCAAGCCATATGATGAATCAGATCACGGAAAACTTTTCTTTCTCCTAATCCACCTCTCACATCTCTTGCATAAAATACGATTTTTGTAGCAAGTAACGGATTTTCTTTGTACGCTTCGTCAAACAAGGATAGAACTCTTGATAGTTCTGCATCTCTAAGACTTCCGATTGTTGAATACAAATCAAGACATGCATTGCCCGTAGTATTCAAAGCAACTGCTCCATTCTCTGTCTTTGTGAACTTTGTTTCTCTTTCCACTGCTTGTGCAAAATTCATATTTCCCTCTCTTTCATAATCAGGACTCGTGAAGTATGCTATACGTCATGGCTTGTTTTTTTGTTGCATTGTACTTTTTATTTGCTGTATGAGTCCCTAAGAACATGATGCTTGTGCATTAACCTTCAAAAACATTTTATAATACATTAAAATTTGCTGTTAGCATCACTCAATGGACCGTACAGGATTCGAACCTGTGGCCTTCCGGTTATGAGCCGGATACTCTCACCCGCTGAGTTAACGGTCCTAACTACCGAGATTTTCTCGACAGTTTATTATTTAATCTGCAATACATATGTATCTTACAAATTCTCTAGGAAGTAAAATTACGTTCATTGCTGATTTTTTTATATAAAACATTTCTTCTTCCGCTGAGTACCAAAACATACTACTTGAACAATTTGTAGTATAATCTGTGTCAAAATATTCTTCTCTTCCATCAACGAAATTAACTTTAACTTTTTTCATTTAGCACCACCATATCACAATAATGTTTAACGCATATAAGAGAATCATGGATAAAAAACCTACGATCGTTGCTTTATCATTTGTTTTTGCTGTTTTCATAAACCATCTGATGATCAATGCATACACAACATTGCAGAGTGTAACAATAGCTTTTGTGATCATCTACTCAACTCCTAAAATTAATAACATCAACAAAAACAACCAACCAGTTCCAAATGTTACTGCTGCATACACTGAAACACCAACTACAAACATGTTATATAAATATCTCATCGTTTCACTGCTCCTGACTTATTTTTTAAATACTCAAGTTCAAAGTTGATATACGTTGCTGCTTTCTCTAAGTCCTCAACAAGTTTGTTTGGGTCTTTCTTACCTGCTCTGCATATATACTTTACTGCATTGCCTAAGTTGAAATTTAAATCCCAGTCTCTAATCACATCTTTTGCTTCATACTTTCCGGGATTGTAATAGTTTTGATGTTCAATCATTCTTGTATATCCTCTCTCTGTGTTATGAGTTATATATTAATTTCTTTGTATGCCTAAAAAGGCTCTTTTGTTTTTTGGGGAATTTTTGGCACTAACTCCGGCGGCGTTGGCGGTCTCCTGTGAGGGGTACCCCGTCTTTTCTGCCGTTCCCTTTACTCTGTACAACATGCACAAAACAAACAAGCTTTATTGTGTAGTCTGCATATATCTTTACACCACACGATCAATCTATACGTTAAATAATGGTTTAAGTTATAGATCACCATATATCTATTGTGATACTGCACAACTATATATATTATTATTATTGTCTTATTGTGCATAATGCTTTTATGATATATATATTATGCTTATAGATTTGGTTTTTGTGGTAGTTGTTGGTGTTCTGCATACTTCTTTGCGATCTCTGCTCTGCTCTCTTTTGGCAACCCTGTCTGATCAATGATGTTAACTGTTTGCTGTTCACTGTACCCGTAGCAGCTCTTAAGTAAGAACATTGAACCTACTGAGTTTTGTTCACTCGTACGATCTGCCAATGCTAACTCGCATTCTTTTAACCATCTTTTCACAGAATCGGAATGTACAGAACTTGCATTCCTAACCTCTCCGACTTTCCAACTGTGAAATGTATCGTCATTAATACCCGTTAACAGTGAGAACCCCAACAACGAAGGATTATGATTGTATTTATAACAGAGCGATGTATATATATCCCAGATCTCATTAATTGTATCTATATCGCTAGTATCAATGTTAGTCTTTAATTGATACAATGTTTTCTCACTCTTCTTAGCTTTAAATACATGTTTAAATATATGCTTAAGCATACCCTTAAACGTAGACACTTTATATATATCCTCCTCATTTGCTAAAGATTTAATATAATCATCTGCGTATATATCAATCTCATTTTCATAAACTTCTAAATCCTTCATGTTCTCACCACCTTTTACTTTATCACTCTAAAGCATTAAATAATAATCTTAAATATTCATAAGGGCTTATATAATACCCTGTAATTAATATCCTGAACTAAAGATAATTTTATTGCAAGCGTAAATTTAAAGACTAATATACGGCGTTTCCGTCGCTTATACAGCCATATAAAACACTCTTATTGGCCAAAACACGTAGACTAGACACCGCCGGCACCGTTATATTTCAACTTTAGATAATCAATAAAAATTTATAAAATCTTTATAATTTCAAGACTCAAAAAACGTCGTGACGTTTAAAAAGTCGCACAAAAAAAAGCTCCGCAAAGAACTTCTTTCAGATTTTTATTCTTATTTTTCTCGATCTAGTCAACAAAAAATAATCTTTAAAAAGATATATAACCGCGGATTATATTCCGCGGTCATATGCAAAAATTCTTATTGCTTCTAATTATTTACTTATTAAATATGCTGCGCCAAGTACCATTTCTAAATATCCAAGGATAAACGCCCCCGGGATCGCTGTAAAAATGATTCCTGCAATTATAAAACTACTTATAACAATTAATAAATCTATTTTTTTCATCTCGTAAAACCTCCGTCGCTGTTAACTGGCAAATTTTTAAAATCTTTGTTTTGTTCTACTATGCTTTCTAATACATAGTACAAAGATTTATCCTTATCTTTAATTTCTTTTATTTCAGTTTCCAATATGTCAAGCTCTTCTTTGTGACTGTCTGCGCCGTCTGCGTAGTCCAACCCGAGTGACATATTAAAAAGTACATTGCACATCTCACATATTTTCATTTTTCCGCCCTCCGTTATGCTAATTTTTCACTTGGATCGTATCTAAAAATAAATCCATGCTTAAATTTACTGTAGTATCCGCCCAGATCACGCATTTTTTTATTCTGTTCAATGTAATCTTGTTTATTTAAGTTTTCATTGATTCTTACTACCCAGAGTTCGGACATGTCGCGCGTGTCTTCGCCCTTTGTAATCTTGTAAGTAACTTCCGTTACTTTTTCGATCTGTTTTGCTTCCTGTTCTTTTTTAGTCTGTCTTTTCTTTGTCTTTGCTGCCGGTGTCGCTTTTTTGCTTTTAATTCTCGCAGTTTTTGGAACAAATTTACAATCGTTGTAACTTACTTTTCCGCCGTAAAAATTACAACTAAAATAATCAATCATACTGTCGGAATCGTCGTAGTTATAAGAAGCAATAAAGGCGTTTACATCATCAACAACACTTTTAAAATATTCTGTTTGAACACCGTAAAAGAATTGTTCTTTTTCAAACACCGTTTCTGTGTAGCATTTCAAAAATTCCTCCTGTGTAAAATCGTCGTCTGACATAATATAATTCGCTCTGAATTTATTATATAAGTTTTGAATTGTGTCATTTAAAACAGTAGTTGTTATTGTCTTTCCTTCACTATCAACGTATGAAAACGGTGTATACCAGATTTCTTTTAGTTCTTCGGCTGTCATAAACATTTGTTGTGGAAATTCTAACAACTTAACAATTAAAGATTGGCACATGCTGCCGTATGATGTGCGTACACTAAATTTGCATGTAGGATATTTCTTTTTTACGTATCCTCGTACAATTTTTGCGATCTCTTTCAGAGTTAAACTAGAATCATATCTAGAGCCTTCCCAACCGAAATCAGTATAAAAATGACGTCTTACATTTTCCGCAGTTTCTTTTTTTACTTCCTCAGGCTCTGGCGCTTCTTTTGCTGCCTGATCTCTAAAGATCGGAAAAGCAGTATCAAACTGAACGTTGATTTCTTTCATAATTTCCAGATCACCGCCGTTGTCTGGGTGGTTCTCTTTCAGTAATTTTTTATAAGTATCTTTTAATTCTTTTAATGTTTTACAATTTCTAAAATATTTCATAATAGTACTCCTTTTTTTGTTTTTAATTATCCGTTACAATTTTTGTAATTCGATAAAACAAACTATCGAATTTTTTTGTGCAGCCAAGATCATATGCAAGTTGTCCAAGCGCTTTAGTGTATGCAGTTTCAAACTCTACAAATACATGATCTAATTTATTCAAACGGCTTTTCTCTTTCATGATCTCATTTCTAAAATACCGCTTTTTCTTTTCAATCATTTTTTTGATTTTTTCTACGTCTGTTATTTTTTCGTTCGTTCTGTACTCTTCTAATCGTACCCAGTCGTTAATATATCCAAGATCGCTACTGAGGGAAGAAACTTCTAATATATAATAGTTTCCATAGCTCGCTTTCCTGTACGTTGTATTTTCAAAGCTTTTTGAAATTAGTTTAAACGGCTGCCCGTCTTTTTTTGTCTTATACTCTACAGCTTCCCAAAGTCTCAAGAGTTCCTGATTTCTTGCAAGGTTTCTTGCAAGTTCTTCTTTTATCTTTTCTAGTTTATAATTTTTCATTTTTGTTCCTTCTTTCTATTTATGCGATTCTTGCAGACGCGCAAGTTTTAACTTTTTCACTTCCATATTTTTTCTGGATGTCTTCGAAAGACATTTTCTTTTTATGCCACTTTCCAGATGGTTCCGTGCTAAAATGCCACTTTTTGCGATTCTTAGACCACTTAAAGCCAAGTTTTTTCAACTCTTCTTTATAAGTAAATGTGTTACCGTCTACCCAAATCCAAGAGCCTACAACCTCAATGTTGACACCATCGAAAGAAACTATATTATTGATCACGTTTCTTAGCGCTTCGTCTGTTTTATAGTCGTATTTATTTTTTTGTTCTTCATCTGGTGTCTGCCCCGCCTTAAACATGTCAAACAGTTTCTTGTACTCTGCTGTGATTTCCTGACATGCTGCAACGTCTCCGCCATTGTCAGGATGATTTTTTACCATCAACTTCTTATATTCTTTTCTTAGCTCCTCAAGATTTTTTGCTGTAAAATATTTCATATCGTTGTACCTCCTAATCATTTGTGTTCTGTACCTTTAACTTGATGTTATTATATCATTGTGTAAGTACATAATTCAATATGTAAAACATTACAAAAATACCATTGTGTAAGTGTGCTTTTATTGTGCAATTTATATAGTTGTGCAATGATTAATAAAATGTTATAATAAGAAGAAAAAAGAAAAGGAGTTGATAAAATGCCACGCCCACCAAGAAAAGACGGTAGAAATGCGCGAACAGTCGCAAATAATAAGTATAATTTAAAGGCGTATGATCGTATTAGCTTATGCATACCAAAAGGAGAAAAGGAACGAATAAAAAATGAAATCGGTTCGCAAAGCCTTAACGGTTTCATATGGGAAGCAATACAAGAAAAGCTTGAACGAAAAAACAACATATAATAGAAGAAACTAAAAAAGACGGTGCGCACCGTCTTTTTTTTATTGAACTATTGCAAAATTCGTGCTAATATATAATTGTATACTTACGTTTATTATACAATTTTTTAAACTATGCCTGATCTAGTTTGATTTTGTGCAACATGTACAATAGTAAAAAATTGGAAGTATACAAAAAAATTATGATTTTCTGCCCATTCAAGAGCAGTTTCCAGATTTTTACTTGTATTTAAAATTGAAAAAATTCCAAAAAAATCTCAAAATTTTTGGATTCTAAATATTTCCAACTGGAAAAATCCACCCAAAATCTGGACCAAAAAATGGGTGGGAAAAGTTGCCCATGAGACGAAAATTTTTGTTTGTGAAATTTGCATAAAATATTCTACGCCGTTAAAATCGGTGTTAGCTATTTTGCTAATCACAAAACATTTAATGAATCGTCTTTATTTTTTTGCTTTCTTTGGTTCCTGTTCTGAACCAATCCATTCAACCGCTGTCTTCTCTGCTTCTGCTTACTGCGTTCGTTTTTCTTCCTGACACTCGTGTATTGTGTTGATGTTCCCATTATTTTCTACCCAACCTTTCTTCCATTAACTGATTTCTACTTTTTAAATTTATGATCGGAACTTCTGACTTTAGTTCTTTTGGCAGTCTTCCAACGATAATAACCTTGTTAGGCTGTAATCTTCGGCACATCTCATAGAACCCGTTGCAAAAATCAATCCTTGATGCCTTGGATTTCATTCTACCGTTTGTGCTGCACGCAACATTGCTGCCTATGGTATATCCATCAAAACACCAGTCCCAACAATCCTCTGATAGTATACTGATATTTGGAATCATTTTTACGCCATTTAAAGCAAGATAATATGTTAGTGCATGATTTCTATACTTATTCCAGATTTGCATTGCAAATGGCATTCCTTGTTCGCCAGAAGCTATGCTGTAGTCTAATCCACACACGCTGTGAAAGCATCTTAAGTGATCTAAGTATCTATCAGGATTAGCATACACTCTTTCAAACGCATTATCATGTATATAAAAATTAACGTTCAATTCTCGATGGTTCTTGATCGACCGCTTAAAACTGTCTGCAAAATCTATCGTATCCCCCGGTTCATAAAATGCTGCCGGTATAACCGGAAACTGATATTTCCCGTCCAGTTCCGCACCTGTGATCATATATTCTTTCATTACATCAAACGCTGTATGTATCATTCTTTCTGCCCTCCTTATTTTTATGGTAGCAAAAAGATAATTTTATTTACAGGAAAAAGGACCAGAGAAAAAATCTCTGATCCTTTTACGTCCTTGGAATATATATTGTGGTTGTTTGTACTATTATATTACTATGTTTTCTTAATTTAGTCAATGTTATTCATATTTTTGTTATATTCATCAAGAAATGCGTTAAAATACTTATCTTCTGCTTCTTTTCTTGCTTTTGCAGCATCCTCTTTTTTATCATACATTCCAAGATGATACATCTTCTTTTTAAACATTATATATGCTTGCCATTTCTTACGTCTTTTATTCCAACTGACTCCACGTATTCCAGATGTATTTGATTTGCCTACTTTCGATGATAAATTCTTAATATTGGTCCCGTCAACACACGTTTTCATGGTTTCCTGAATAAGCCTATCACCTTGCTTTTTCTCTGCTTCATTCTTTAAGCATCCACAACTTTTGACAGCTCCTATTGCTAATTTACCTTGTTCAGCCTTTGTTGTGTTACCGCAATCGCATTGGCAAAGCCATATTACGCCACCACCATTGTTTGACCTTCCGACAGGTTCTAAAGCAACAAGCCTTCCGAATCGCTGACCGGTAATATCTTTCATCCTGTTTTTGTTGCAGCAAATGCAAGGTTTCTTCCTACTCATAGCATCATATCCAACATTGTACTGTCTTCCACATTTAGGACATTCAGCTTTAATCATAGTTTTCCCGTTCTTTTTATATGCTTCCAATATTCTGTATCCATTTACTATCTTTCCAACAGAGCCAAGCCAATCCATAGGCATAAAACCACTCCCTAAATTATTTTATAACATTGCATTTTGTGCTTCTAAGGCTGTCAGTAACGCACCCATTGTCATTTCCTTTAAATATTCTCCTTGTTCTAGTTCTGATTCATCAATTGGTTGATTCTCGGTAATATAATCATAGTTTGTATAAACAGTAGTTCCTTGAATATCTTTGCACCATACAGCAACAATCTTAGAGCTTCCAAATTCTACAATATCCTGCGTCAATTCTTCTATCAACTCAGAACACTCATAGCTGATATATCCTTCATTTTTGTTAACAAAAGCCATACTCGCACCTCACATATTAGTTTTGTTAATATCTGCTTTTATAGTATATTAACGTTGGATTTTTGTCAATTTGATACAAGATATATTTCTAATTTTAGCTATGATATTGACCGTATTTATCATTGTATGTATAATTTATCAAAAGGAAGGAGTGGTTGTTTGTGTCTTTAAGAGAATGCGTTGTCTGTGGAAAGACTTTTGATGGGGCACCAAGTGCAAAATATTGCTCCGAAGAATGCAAAAACGCACCACAATATACAAATGAATTTAATGGAGAAAAGTGGGGAAAATTAACTATCATAGATGCTTATAGAAAAAAAGGAAGAGTTTATGCCATTTGCAAATGTGAATGTGGAAATACAAAAACTGTAAGATACGATGCTCTAACATCTGGTCGAACTCAATCTTGCGGATGTTTTGCCGAAGCTAATCACTATAAGCCAACTGATCTTACTGGTAAAATTAACGATTATGGTTGTAAAGCAATTAAGCAAATAAGAGTTGGAAATCGGTATAAATGGGAGTGTGAATGTTCTTGTGGAAAGCACTACCTAGTTCCTGCCGGACTGTTTTACAAACAAATGTCTTGTGGTTGCTCACATCAAAGAAGTGCCAGAGAAAACCTCAAAAAGGCTGCGGAAACATGTGAACAAGGATATATAGAAAATACATCCATTATATCAATCAAACCTAGAAAAATGTTACGGAATAACACATCTGGAGTTCGTGGTGTTAGTTGGGACAAAAATCGGCGAAAATGGGCTGCTACAATAGTATTTAAAGGCAAAACATACCATTTAGGAAGATACCATAATATAGAAGATGCAGCCGCAGTAAGAAAAGAAGCCGAAGATGCTCTGTTTGGAAATTTTCTTGAATGGTTCCAAGAAGTATATCCGGAAAGATGGAAAAAATTCAATAAAAATAATTAAAGGACCGATAATTAATCGGTCCTTTTTCCCTATTCATAAATCAACGATTCAACAACATATCCGGCAAGTATCATTTCCTTATTTACCTTAAAGCGATCTTCTTCCATGATATGAGATAGTATCTGCTGTATTCTGCCACCATCAACGTGCAACATTTTATAATTGACTTTCTGGTATAATACCAAGATTTTTTTCTTTATCATTGCCGTATTTTTAGCCGATAATATTCCTTTTAAATAATATTCATTACCCAAAACAGCTTTGTCTAAATCTAACAAATATCGTACTGCTGCGCCGACAGCAATGTTATATTCATTATCGTCAGAAAAATCCCATTCCTCGTATTTGTCTAAGTTGATATGATACCTTAATGTCATGTATGCAGTATCAAACATGTTTCCAGTGTTTCTTCCATCCAGATATTCTAATACAGACCAACGCAAGTTGAATTGTCGTTGTGTCTTGGATATATTTCGATCAAAAGCATTTCCTTTTATTATATCCAGTGTGGAATTATCAATGGCCTTTATAATCTGATGATTAGAATTTTTCCAGAAATAATCAAAATACACACTTTGATATTTTGAAATATTTTCTCTGATATATTGATCGTCTGTTTTAACGTCAGAAATATAACTCGGAATCAATTTACCATCAAAGAAGTATGAATTAAAAAGTTTTTCTAATTTGTTTCGATCTGCGATTTCATCATTATATTTTACATTAGATAATTCCTCGTTTGGAATACGAATATAATTTTCAAGTATCACTCCATTTGTATGTTTTGAATCCCTTAATTCTGGTGTATACATAGGAACATGTTCATAATCATATATTCTAACATTCCCACGATTATCAAATCCGATAACCAAGATAATAGCATCCATCATTTTAGGTGGCACATCTGAAAATATACTGTATCCATGAATATCATTCGTTACATAGATAATCTGCTTACCGCTTCGAAGAAATCCTTTTAATATGTTATAAACGCACAAATGATCGTATGCTGTTTCTTTGTCCACTAAATCTCCATCAGGATATTTCAAAGACTTTCTTCCAATGTACGGTTTTTTCAAATTAGCTGTGTAGAAAATTCCTATTCCATAACCATCAGGTGCTTTGTTTGGAGATTTTGACACACTGTTTTCTAAGAAATAAGACTTTCCATCGCTGATGCAGTCTTCTATATCCTTCAGATAAAATATTTTCAGATAGTCCATCTTATCTTTTTCAAAATTACTATAGTTTTCTTTTACCCATGCAGCAAAAACTTTATTCTCGCCGTTTGGGTCCGTAGATGCAAAGTATTGATCAATAATTTCATCTGTCAATCGGTCTAAATGCCGGCAGAAAAACGTGTATTTATTGTTACTTGTGATCTTCTTCTTTTTATCAACAGACTTATTTGTATTGATTATCTGAGAAAAATAGTCAATTTCTTTGTATTCTTGATTTTTCGAAAACTCTTCTGCTGTCATTATTTTATACTGCATACCTACATCCAGTAAAACATAAACTGCGTTTTTAATTGCCACATGATTTTCAACAGCTATTCTTTCAAGATTTTCTTTGCCTAATCTTCCAATAATTTCATTTATCATATTCATTCCTCCGTACTTATTTATCATTGATATGAAAAAGGCACGACCTAGCCAAATGATCGTGCCCAAACTTCTAAAGTTACTGTTTATTTTTCACTTCGGAATAAATTAAAGATATATTAATTATAATTCATCAATCAATCCTTGTCAATTTTCTTCTCGAAATCAGAACAAAAATCTTCTGAATTAACACGCTGACCACCACATCGTGCTTTCCATTTCTGACAAGTTCCATCTTTTGCATTTTTATTTTTAGAAAAACATTTGCAATTTGCACACTTCAAATTATCCATATTTTCTTTTATCATTTGTAAGCACTCCTCGAATCCTGCATTCTTCCCATTTAAATATATGTTACTACCAACATATTTATCATTTTCAGGAATCATTGCTACAAAATCTTCTCTTTTCATTACTTCCTACCTCTTTTCGCTCTTAAAAGATTTTTTTTTACATTTTTTGCTTTTTCTTCTGAATAATAACTCATATTCATTTCTTTTTCTTTCTTCTTCTCTTTCTTATATTTATCCAAGAAGCTTTTATATCCGGCACAACTTGAGTGACACTCTGAATGTCTGCCTGTCTCCGGCGTGCATCCTAAACACGGACAATCACTTGCTCTCATATTGTTTTCTCCCTTCTAATTTTTCACATGCTGCTACTAAAGAATTGACTTCTTGGCACTTTTCAAGATACATCTTATCCATATCTTTTATTGCCTGCGGTATTAGTCCTATATCTTTGTACTCTATAAGCTCTTTTAATGCTTTCACTATAATGCTGTCCAATGGTGTTACAATATTAGCTTCATAAGCTTCTAGTGCGTTTCTGACATCATCAATATCTAATCGTGTTTCTTTTTCTTGCTGATACATCACATTTGCTCCTTTCCGTATAGTTTGTCGTATTTCTCGCAAATATTATCATATTCAATTTGCATAAGTTCAATTTCTTTGCGCTTTTTTTTCATCTCATTAATCTGATCTGGTGTCAATTCCGTTTCTCTGTACTCTAAAAGTTCTTTCAGGCAGTTATAGATCACAACTCCGTGTTGGTTTAATGTTTTCTCAGTTTTGCAAGCATCCATGACATGCTTAATTGTCTCAGTATTAACTTTCACTTCAAACATTTTCGTTTTTCTCCTCTCTAGTTCTAATTTCATTAATTCTCTTGCGTACTTTATTTAATCCGGCGTTAATCCTGTTTCTTTATATTCAAGAAGTTCTTCCAATGCAAACCTTATTGGCGGTTGGTTGTAAAGTATGTTCCTTAAAGCATCTTCTATATCTGACATCCTAATTCCTCCATATGATGAAATAACTTATCATATCTTGCCTGAATATCATTGTATTCATCTTTATAATAATCGAGCTCATCTTTCATCTCATCCACTTGATCAGGTGCTAGACCAGTAGCTCTATACGACATAAGTTGTAACAACGCCGCTATTATAACTGCATCTGTCGCTGTGCTCGCAAGCGCTTTACATGATTCTAATGCATTATTAATAAGTTCATCGTTAAGTTTTATATTAGATGGATCTATAACACTTTTAAATATATCAAATCGTCCACAGTTTAAAGCTTCCGCAATCTCATCTATCTTTGTTAATGTCAATCTTCTTGCGTTTTTTTCGTAGAGTGAAATTGCTTGTGCCGATACACCAAGACGTTTTCCTAACTCTCTTTGCGATAATCCTCTTCTAATTCTAATTTCCTTTATGTTTTTTCCTATATCAATCATTTTATTTCTGCTCCTTCTATGTATTGCATACAAATATATTTCACAGAATAACAAACGTATTAAAATTTTATTTCAATTCCTGTTTCTTCCTTGATCGTTTGCTGTAGGTCCTGAACACTTATATAACCTTTTTCGTAACTTTCTTTTAGATCGTTGATTTCATCAATCCAACGTTCTATCCTTGCACTACCAAAGTCAAATTTAGTCCTTAATGCCATGATTCCTAGCAAAAGAAAAGCTGTGTAACTGCTATGTATTAGTTTGTCTGCATCCCTGCGATTCTTAACCCTGCGTTGTTGTGCAGGTACTTGTCTGTTGTTAAAGTATTTACTATTCATGATAACGTTCCTCTTTCATTCTTAGATAACCTGTTGCCTTAGGATGTTTCGGTTCTTTATCTAAAATTTCTTTGATAATATCCTCTATTTCTTTTTTAGATTCAATCTTATTAATATCTTCTGGTTGTTCCCAAACTCTTACGGTGTTTGCAAGTGCTAAAGATTGGCTGTCATTTTCCTTTATTTCTTTTTTTTATTCATTTATAACATTCCTTTATAACTTGATAACCCTTTGTCCTCTGTCATACTGATTAAGTATCTTATCCAACATCTCTACCGCTTTTGTTTTTGTTAAACATCGTTCAATAGGATATTGATGATTTAATGTTTCCGCTATCACTTCATAAAATCCACCGCTTCCGCCTGTGTTTCTTACATATATTCTAACAAGCTGTTGTGTATTTATAACTGTTATATTATCAATTTTTATTAACACTTAAGTCCTCACTTTCTCCCCATTCTAATTTATTTCCGCATTTACAAGTTTCTTGCCACGGCGCAACTTCTCCTGAACACCGTGGACAATAAAAGTGCATTTCTGGTTTTTCTTTAAGACTGTACCACCGATACATGACCGGTGTATGATACAGCAGATTTGTCATGTCCATATATTGTTTTATTGGAACTTCTATATCGTTTATGTGCTTTGCTGTATACATTACCGCACATAGAATGAATCCAATTAAAATTCCAATAATAAACGCTGCTGCTTTAAACATAAGATCACCCCTTTTCTTCTACATATTTTTTCATCACTTCAATAGGAATAACTTTTCTTCTATTCCAAAAAGTTTGATGCCATGGTCCGCCTTTTTTCTGCGCTCTTTCTGCCAATTGCCAATCTTCCAGAAACGTACATGCATTCACAACCTGATGAATTAATATACGAACTTCAATATCATCTATGCAAGACTCAATATCTGGACAATATATAGGAAATCTAGTAAATACATTGAATCTATCGTATACATCTTGAACACACGGTCCGAATCTCAATGCAAGAATATCATCAGAGAAAATCGGTTCGTGATATTTCTTTAGAAAATTAAGTTGGATGTAATACAGAATATTTTGCAGCATCAAATTAGTGATTCCGTATTTATATTTGTTGCTAAACTCCAACACACACGAAGCAACTTCCATACCACTATACAGATACATTCTACACATCCTCAGGACTTCTGTTGTTAGCTCTCTCTGTATCAAATCCATCAGGGTATCTTTTCTTTAGCTTGTCAATGTTCATCTGCATGATCTCATCCAGACTCCATCCGAACGATTCACAAGTCATAGCAATATACCACATCACGTCTCCTAGCTCTTTCTGTGCATGTGTAACATCAAATGACTTGTTATGAAAAATCCACTTCTTGACCATGTCTGTTAATTCTCCAACCTCTCCTGACAAACCAAACAGACCATTAATTACACCACCAACATCTATTTCTTCTACGTGTTTGCCAATTCTTGTACCAGAGTTATAATCTTCAATTCTTTCAATTAATCCGCAAAGTCTATCCGTGCATTTACCGTCATTCGTTCTCATTGCTAATTTCTGATATTCATTACCTGTCATTTTTGTTCTCCTATCCTGTTCTTTACCTACAACTTCAAAACACATTTCAAGCCATTCCTGTACCGCGCTTAAATAAAATGATCCATACCCTACACATTCGTAATCTTTGCCAACTTCTTTATACAAAATTTCAAAATATCTTTGATTATGTATAGTTCTTTCGTTAATTTTTGCATAAAGAACTTTTATTTTACTTACTTTGTAATTCGCTACACTTGATTTATCGTTCATTTTCCACCTCGATTTTTTCATAAATTGTAGCGCAAATCTTTTTCTTACCACCTTCACAGTCAATCACTTCATAATCAACGTCGTATCCATCTTTTGAAAGATGTTCGATAATATTAAAATCACTGCCTGTGTCTGTATGTAAGAAGTTTGTTCCTACTTTTTTTCTGATCATCTTCTTATTTCCTTTCTTTTCTTCTCTAGTTACCATTCTTTTCTACCATTTTTGCAACAACAAATCCTGTTCGTGCTGCGTTTCTTAGGTTGTCTTTGATCAATGCTTTGTTTGGCACTCTATTTTTACAGTACCAAGACCACCATTTGTCGTGATCTTCTGAAACTTTTTGCTCTCGTTCTTTATAATGTTCCAGATATTCAGCTTCTTCTTTAGCTATCTGTAAGCATGCAATCATATAATTAATCTTTTCTACTGTTGTCATGTGTTGATTTACCTCCTAGTCTCTCTGCAATATATAAACGTTTCACCTGTTTCCGTTTGAATTTCAAGATATTTTGGTACTGATTCACGCGGCCAATACCTCTTTTTTATAATCTCTAATTTCTTCGGGTGTCTATTTTCACACTTCGATGCTTCTTCTTTGTCTTTGTATTTTAGTCCGCACTCTTCACATACATAAAATGTTTCTTTTTTCATAAAGCCTCCTCATACATATCAAAATCTACACATAATTCACATTCGAGTGCAGAATATTTATGTCTGCAATTTCTACACTCCTCGTACAAATTTTCTTCCTCCCATTTTTCAGTGTAATAGCTTCTGTTTTTTTTACGTTGATTATAAATAGTTAGTGATCTTAATTTTTCGCAGTTGCCGAAATTTTTCTTTAATATCCCCCAAATTTTCTTGTCGTTCCTTTTCTTAAGTCTTGCTCCTTTATGCGTTCCTCCTGCTATTATTAGCTTGTCCCTCTTCTTTTTCGCCTGACGTTTGTTCATAATCTCACCATGGTATCCTTCCACCAGAATTTAAGTAGTTTCCAATAAGATCAAGCATATTGTTTAGACAGTCTTGACATACTGTTGTGCTTAACTGAACTATACGGCTTTTATCGTCGTTATTTTCAAAAACGATTTTACGCATATATTTATCTTCTGTAGAATCCTTTCCGCATTTTACACATTTCCATTTATCGACTCCCTTAAATTCTAAAAGTTTAGCTGTTTTCATTTATTTGAATCTCTTTTATTCAACCATAGACTGACTAGCTATTCTTTCAGCTCCTCTTCTTCATAAATAACAACGTCATACTTTCCACTGATAACATTTTCTCTTTTAATCATTACTTTATATCCTTTATCTGTAATATTTTTCACAAATTCTTTTATCTGGATCACTTCTTCCATCCTGTTAGGATAAATAATTCTTGTTACTTCTTTCAAAACTTTTACCTGCTCCATTTTCTTTTCCTCCAATTCACACTCATTTTGTGATTCTACATCTGTGTTTTTTTCTTTAATGTAACTCACATAATCTTCCATTTCTTCGTCAATCATATCAGGAAAATCCTTTTTACTTTCACATGCATGACGAAGTTTACATGAAACACATATATTTTTGTTGCAGTAATCTTCTAACACATCTATCATCTGTTCTCTTGTCATTTTTTATCACCTAACGCCTTTCTATAGCTTTCCTCTACTTCTTCGCTCGTAGTTGTTCCATATTTAATTTTTCTCATTATGCATGGTTCTTGCCCTTTAAAAATGCAAATAGGGCAGATTCTTTTACGACAATAGTTTTCTAATTCTTTTTCCTGCATTTCTCTTTTTAGTTTGTTGGCATTTAAATTTAATCTCATTGTTGCAATAATGCTCCCAGATTTTGTATCAGTCACACTCATCATTGCCTCTTCGCAAGATTGATAAGAAACTTTCGTATCCAATACTCCAACATCTAATTTATTTGCCGTGATCATCTTTTCTACGCTGTCCAAAAAATCATGTGCTATCTGCTCCGCTATTGTCATAAGTATTCTCCTATCGCGTTACTAGCCATCCAATCCCCGTAGTGATCCTCTGCAATTTTCTTTAGTTTAGTCAATGCCATAATGAAGGTGTCTATTTCGCATGTATCATCAAAAATTATACGAGCCATGTTTTGCGGATTCATTGTTTGTTCCTCTCCGCTTCTTCTAAAATTTAAAACTACGCCACCCATTTTCATATCAAATCTAAGATGATCTACATCTTTGTCTGAACGATGTGAATATATTTTCATTGTTTTTCCTCCTTTACTTCATCATGCTTCTAATCTTCAACATAATAATCACGTATAAATTCTTCGTAGCTCATAATACGTTTGCTGCAGTCCATACATCTCATTGTTTTGTTATAACTAAATAAATCCATGACTTCACTGCTTTCCATTTTTCCATCAAAGCTATATGTGTCAGTTCCATTTGCTTTAAACTTTGCAAACATTCCACGATCACTTCCACAGTATGGGCATTTTGTTATTTTCTGCATATCTCAACCCTCATTCCCTTTAATTCTCTCCTGATCATTTCTTGCAAAAAATCGTGGTAGCATTTGTCACACAAGAAGATTGTACGCTTCTGATCTGTGCCGAAAACGATTCTTTTCATTCCTTTATCTTCTGCAAAATCTTTTTCGCACTCTATACAACTGCCGTGTCTGTCTGAACCTTTTAATGTGTTTATATCAACTATTTTCATTGTTTTTCCTCCTTTACTTCATCATGCTTCTGTATGGCTCAAAGAAATCTTCTTTTCTTAACTCCATTTCACATTTAAGACAAATGAATTTGCTTTGTATTTTCATATCTGAATTTATTTGTATATACTCTCTTCCAACATCTTCATTGAATAACAAGCTATTACAATATTTGCATCTTGCTACTGGCATTTTTCTTTTACCCCACATCCTTGATATTAAGTTCTGCTGTCGCCGGTATAAATCTCATGTATCCTGCATCTCTTATAATCTCGTTTTCTGTTAAATCAACAATCTGTTTCTTTTCTTTTTCTGATTTAACCACAAGGTAATAATGTTCATCTCTCACACCCATACACACCTCTCCAATTTTGAAGTGACTTAATGTGTATGTTTTAATACTTGGTTGTTTTGCATTAATCTTCATTTTCTTCCTCGCTTTCAAATTCTTCAATCTCTCGCCATGCCAAAACACTTTTATCGCTATAATATCTAATTTTACTGTTACGGTTTCTCCATCCGTGAGAGTCATGCCATGTTCTGTGAATGCACCCATCTTTTATAGAAACTAAAACTTGTTTATTATCTTCTGGCAGGTCATTCGGATTATCTCTTAAGTCGTGCCATCTATATTTTTGTTGCTTATTGAACAACCATGACACTACATTTAACACCTGCTTTTTTGTGATACTGTTTATTGTCGCTGCATCTAACACCTGCTGTATTGCTTCATATTTTTCATCTTCCGTAAACTCCTTTGAATCAATTTGCATAAATACTGCGAACGCTTTTGTAAAATTCATTCCTCTCCCACACTTTCTACCCCAAAGATGTACTTGAGTATTCTGTCTTTTCCTACTGCTTCGATTGCATCAAATACAAGTTGTTTTGATGCGAATACCACCGCCCCCTGTGGTCTGCGATCGGCCCACACATCATAATCAAGTTCTTCATTGTATTCATCATACAAAATGAAATAACTAGCTTCGAGTGTTTGGTCATTGTGTTCCTTTGCATATCGTTCAAGTTCAACTTCTACTTTTCTTTTTTCTCTGGCAAGCCACGCTGACTCTTCTGTGAAAAAGACGTTTCCTAATTCCCATCTTCCATTATCCAAAGAATCATTCGTCCACCTGCTTTGTATAATAGCTCCATCATCATTAATATAAAAATATTCTTCTGATTGTCGTGGTTTCCTTACCTTTACACCCTGTTCCTTATCTGTTTCTTTCCCATTCATCTTCCCAACAAGTCTGTAAAACTCTTTTTCTTCTGCTTCTGTTAGATTTTTAATTCCCATTTTCTCCACTTCCTTTTCCTGTACTTCTAATCAATATCTGCGATACTCTCTACAAAACAGTTGTAGTAGATGTATCTCTTACCTTTATAGTCAAACTTGATGAATCCATCACTATCTTGAATGCCAATCTTTCCTTTGTAGCTTGCAATCTTCTGTCCGTCCGCTGTATATACTACAATGGTTCTTTCTAATCCGTTGTTCATGTCAGATTTAAGGTCTACCCATCCACGACTAAAGGATGCACATCCTGTCATTCCTGTTAAAACCAATGTGCTTAATGTGATCGCTAATAATTTCTTTTTCATAGTTAGTTCTCCTTATATGCCAAATATCTTTTTAATGCTGCTTCAAGGTCATTATCTTTTATGTACCATCCATCAATTAATATTTTATTAGTTAACTTGCTGTATCTTAAAACCTTTCTGTTTTCAAAATGTTCTAATTTAACTCCAAACATAATATTGCCTGGACGCGCAATTTCAACAATCCTCAAAACATTGTTTACTGTAATGTTGTTGAGACACTCTGCGATATTTTTCAAAAGCTTTTCTTTGCTATCAGCTTCTCTCCAAGTCGGCTTAAAATAACATTTGATTGTTTTTTCGTACGCTCCAACATCTGTTAGTTCAAAACGATCATCTAGTTCTTCTATTTTTTCTGAATTTACGACTTGTTTTGTGATCATGTTATAAATTTTCATTTTTGCTCCTTTATAAATATTTTTCAATTGCAACTCTCAAAGAATGATCCCTGTCGTTTATACGCCATCCGTCAATTGTTACTCTTGTGTGTTCTTTGTCATATCTTAAAAGACTTTTCTTACTAAATTCTTTCAATAACACTCCCATAACCAATGTGTCGGCATTGTTTACTATTTCAATAACTTCTACGACTGTATTGGTTGTAACTTTGTTAACGCAATTTGCAATTTCTTCCAGACACTTTTGTTTATCAACTTTTATCCAATGTTCTTTTGGATAGCATCTCATTCTCCATTCATCTTCTAAATACTCTGTATCTTCAAAGTAAGTATCTAATTCTACTAGATTTTCTGATCTTACAAATTCATGTGTATTTCTATTACGAATCTTCATTTGCAGGTATTCTCCTTAACAATTTTGTTTTGATAATTCCATATGTTTTATAATCGCCTGAAAATAAGAATGATCAATACGTCCATATTCACATATAGACTTAGCGGTAATTAATTGTGCGCAAAGTTTATGATACATTTCCTTTCCTCCATATATTTTTTCTTTGCTTTCTAATGCCGCTGCAATCATGAATAATTCTTTTTCTGTTAATGTAATCGTTGCTTCTCCGTGAACTTCTGATATATACTGTATCTCCATTTCTCTTCCTCCTACATTTTTATTTGCTATCCAACTGTTCTTTTGCTAACTTGAAAGCCAACATGTATAGATCAAGTATTCCTGTTGGTTTAATTCCAAAATTTGAAGTCTCCAAATAAATATCTGTATCTAATTCCAATAACTTTTCTTGACCTTCGTTTCCAATCCCTGTTTCTTCTGAAAAATCATATAGTACATCTGATAAAAACTCTTCCATTATTTCTTCTTTTGATTTAAATGGATATCGGTCATCAATTTCAAAATAAAGGTCATTCTCTTCTACATACTGTGCAACATCTTTTCGAGTTTGTTCTTCATCATATAAGTAAATATGTCTGTCATGACAATCTATCTTTTCCTCAAAATATCCAACATCTTCTACAAAATCATTAAATCCATTCCAACACATATTGCGGTAATTAGTTGCAACCAACTGACCTAAATCGCCTGAAATGTGTAATCTGCAATAGTCTTCTTCAAAAATAAATCGGATTCTATACTCTATACTGTTTGGTTTCTTGAAGTCTAATATTTTTATGTTTCCGTAATCATGAAATGTAGCTTTATGATCTTTGAATTTTTGCTTCATTTTCTCTAAATCCATGAAAAATCACATCCTTTTATTCATCCTCTATAATTCTTGCCGGTGTGCTGCTCTTTTCAAAGCCTTCACAGCTATAATCATCAATAACTACTTTTCCAAAATCACAGAGTAAATCTTCTTTCTCGTATTCCTCTAATTTCTTTTTTGCTTCTTCTAAGTTGTCTGCTTCAACAATTCCTTCAATATGTCCATATCTTAAATGCCCAACGACATAATCTAATTCTTTCTTAAATTTAAATTTCATTTAATAGTCTCCTTTCTGCCCGACATAAAGCCGGGCGTTAAATAATCGGAAATTAATTTGTTTCTTATGCGTTGCTCAGGATGCATGATTAAAAAAATATGTTTACTGCTACTTTGTCGTGGTATATAATCCCGATGCAACAAGCCTTTTCTGGCTTGACTCCCTACCCAAATGTGAATGAAAAATAGTATGCAAATTCAAAAAACATATGGATTAATTGTTGCTTTGGGTAGAGAACCAAACCAGAAAAGTATTCATTTAGTTACTACTTCTTAATCTTTTCTAATTCTTCTTTGAAATGCATTTCCATAAGGTCTGCAATTGCTAAATATTCCTTTGCGTATTCAGTATCCTTATGTGTTTCTTTCACTTTTTTTCTGAATTGTTCTAATGTACCGCTAAAGCATCCACAGTTTGCACAAACGTTTCCGTCTTTAGTAACAAAAAATGTTGTGTCTCTGTAATTACTGCCGAAACCTTTTACTGTTGCGTACATCTGATTTCCAGACACAATTGCATTTCCAGACACAATTGCGTTTCCAGACACAATTGCATTTCCAGACACAATTGCATCTCCAGACACCCTTGCATATTCGTGCACCCTTGCATTTTCGTGCACCCTTGCATTTTCGCGCACCATTGCATATCCAAACACCTTTGCATATCCAAACACCTGTGCATATCCAGTTACCAACGCATCTCCAAACACCATTGCATTTCCAAACACCTCTGCTTTTCCAGACACCTTTGCATCTCCAGACACAATTGCATCTCCAGACACCTTTGCATCTCCAGACACCTTTGCATCTCCATATACCTGCGCATCTCCATATACCCATGCATTTCCGTAATGTTCTAGATTTTCTTCTTTCTCTACAAAACCACCTAACTCTCCTTTTTTTACGTCTCCAAACTTTACAAGGGCTTTAATTCTAAATAGCTTAATCCCTAAAAAATTAGTAATAAATTCTGTTGTTAATTCAAATTTTTTCATTTCTTTGATCTCCTTTTCTTCTACTTCGTTTTGTTTTCTCTGACAATAATCCGAGATATAGCCACCGACTGGTCAAAACTCATTCTTGCTTTTATAAGTTCGCTTCGAATTTCATTTTTGTCTATATCAAAAAAAATAAGATTTCCATTGTCATTTTTAACAACGACTAGATCAGGACACACACCTTCTATTCTCCAAGAATATCCTTTAGCTAATTCAAGCTTCTCAACTTCTTCGTACGTCAAAATAGCACCCATCTATCGCTCCTTTTCTTCAATCGTTCCTAAATTATCTGACTGTAACTTTTTCAAGACCTCTGGAATATTCATCTTTTCAATAGTGTCTTTTGCAAGATTCTCTTTTAGTTTCTGTTCTAATGATTTAACAATATCAACTTCTACTTCGTGTTTTGCTCTCTGAATCATGTTACCGATCTTATCATCAAGCTCTCTTTTTAGATATTTTGTTGTAAGTAGATCTGCTGCTGAATACCGATTACTTCCCCAGTCTTGATAATTTCCATCTTTATCATATCTTTTCTGTGTAATGAAACTTTCAAATTGCATTCCTACATATTCGGATAATGAATAATATGTGATTTTGTCACTCCAATCACTTGATTTTTCAGGAATCTGAATATTATTAATCTTTTCAGAGCATACATTTTCGATAAATTTATTGATTGCTTTATTGATTGTCTCTTCTGATTCTTTAACTTTCTCTGCAATCTTTGCATCAACCATTTTTACTGCTTCATGTGTTGCTTTCTGAAGAAGGGCATCTTCCACGCCTTCAACAATTTTCTCTTTTAATTCCTCGTCAATTGAATAGGAATCCTCTTCCATCCAATCAAGTTCTACTTCAATATTAAATTTTGCCATTTTATTATCTCCTTCTTAAAATTATTTCTACGCCAAACAGCTTGAAGCTGCACCCATTTATGAACTACGGCTTTTATTTATTTACTTAACAACAATCTTTGATTTTTTAGGTTTCTTATATTTATTTTTATAGGTGCAGCTGCAAACTGTCTGACGATTCTTTTTAAATGTATTTTGTTTTCCAGTATCCGGAAGAAGCTGTACATCTGATCCATACTGTTCTTTTTTGCTTCTTCCTAGCTTTCCTTGCTGACATATCAGCTAATTCCTTTTTTGCTCTCATATTTTTCCTTGCATCTTTAGCTGACTCGGATACACCATATTCTTTTTCAAATAACCTGATGCTACATTCTGATACATTGTATTTCGCTGATGTTTCTGCAAGCGTATGGCCTGACATTCTGTATGTGATGATTTCAACCTTGTCAGAAACATCAAACTTTGAAATCCTGTTTCTTACCGGAAGTTTCTTTTTCCAGTTAAGGATTGTCGTTTCTGTTACGCCGTATTTTTTAGCAGTCTCTTTTAAAGTTAATTCTCCGCTAGAAAATTTGTTCACAGCTTCTTGGCGTTGCTCGTTTGTAAACCTTTTCCCCACTTTTATACCTCACCTTCCAATATTTTTTTGATCATCTCGTTGTTTCTCTGTTCGTATATATGGTCCCTGACACTTTCCTCAGGAAACTGCACACTATATGAACATTCTTTTATCCGACTTGAAATTCGTTCATTGTACTGAACTTCATTCTCTGTATAATTACTTGTATAAATCGTTACCAGTTTGTTTATGTATCTGTAATTAACGATCTGGTAAAATTTATCATTAATCCAAGTGCTGTTTTTTTCTGCTCCGAAATCATCTATGATCAGAATTTCTACATCTTTCAGATCAGCCAACAAATCTCTTTCACTTATTTTGCTGTCTTGGTCCCATGTTTTTTTGATCTGTTCTATGATTTCACTTGAAGTTGCAAATTTTACTCTGTGGCCATCAGCCAAAAACTGATTTGCCATACTTGCAGCCATTCTTGTTTTTCCAGAACCTTTTGTTTTTGAATAGATGTACAATCCAACTCCCTTTCCTTGAAACGTCTGGAAGTTGTCAATATAATTTTTGATAATCTTACATGCAATCCTGACCAATTTCTTATTTTTTTCTTCCTTATAACAAGCAATATTAAAATCAGCTAATTTTAAGTTTCTAAATGGTTCAGGTACATTTGCAAATTTCAATCTATTGTGATTAATCTGTTCTTGCCTGCATTTGCACTCTCTAAACACTGTTTCTCCGTCTTTTTCAACAGGAATCCAACCAGTACCATTGCATAGCGGACATACATCAGAATCCTTTGAAATCTGTGTCGGCTGCCCCAAGTTCGATTGCTTTTTCAGCGAATGAAGATTTTCTATGATCTTCTCCATTCCTTCCATATTTATCACCCTTCCTGTTTGTGTAGTTTCCGTCTAAGATTTTCGCTAAATTTGTGTCGTTGCATATCCAATCAAAGTTTGCACACCAATTTCTATTGTTTTTTCCTTTAAGAAAATCAGATTCTTCCACCAGTTCAAATGCCTTTTCAAAATCTTCATATGTATAACCGGCGTTAAATCTTGCTCTGATCGTGTCTTTTCTTCTCTTGGACAATCTAGTAACCCTTGAATACGATTTACAAATTTCATTGTATTTATCAACGATTCTTGCGTAATCAATTCGTTCTCTTGCCGTTTCTTTCTTTGGCTTATATTCTTCAACATCTGCTTTTTCTTCTTTTGATTTGTATTCCGTATTTGATGATTGACACACATAGTTTTGAACATCCATCATATAGACAGCTCCTGCGCTTAACATTTCAATCAGCCCTAACTTCACAAGATGTTTCAGTGCTTCTTTTACAACTTCAACACAATGCTCTGTTAAAGTCGCAATCATGTCTACATTGTATGGAATCATGCCATTTAATGCCAATCTTTCACTCTTCTTTAAGCTGATAAGATACATTTTCATAAGAATATTAGAATACAAATATCCGTCTTCCTGAGATTCTAAAATTTTAAATTCTTCTGTGTCTAAAAAATCTTTCAATCTCAGATAATAATATTTTTTATCAGACATAAGATTACCTCTATTTAATTTTCATTTGATTTTAGGTGGGCTGACGTGCCCGTGTATCATTTGTAGAAATGCTATTCAGAAAGTAGTTCTTCGATTTTTTCTGCTGCCTTTTCTGGTCTGCAAAACAAAAACTCTACTCCATATTTTTTATTCATTGTGTTCATGATCTGCTTTAATTGAGACGGCTTGCATGGTTCCTTTGGTGGCTTTTCTCCTTTATTCTCGCAACGTCTCTTGTTTACGAAATAACGTTTCCAACAACTCTCATTCTTCCATCTTCCAAACGTATCAATACTAGTAACACCGTCTTTATTCTCAACGAGAATATACAGCTTAATACCATTATTGCTTGCCAAAAAGCAAGAATCTGAAAATCTCTTATGTGACTTCACTAAACACTGGTACAATTCTTGACAATCTTTTTTTGTATCAACAGATTTATCAATGCAGCCGATCAAGTCCATTTTTTTTAGCTTGTCCCCACGTCTTTCGATAACTTCCTGAATTTCTGGTGTTATCTCTATGTAATCTCCTACTGGACATGGAATATCAACAAGCTTATGACCGCGATCTTTTAACATGTTGTGTTTAAGATTATGTTTTCCTGCTTTTTGCGCTTTGTCTACTCCAATAATCATGTATCATTCGTCCTTTCTACCTATATTTTACCATCATCCATCATCGAATCTTTTGTGATGCTGTGATGCATCACCACTTTTTATTAGATAAAATACAGATTCCATTCATTATCTTTTTAATTCTTTTTTCTGTCTCAACATTTTTAATATAAATCTTAAGTGTTAAAACAAAAATCACTATAGGAATCATTCCATACAATCCAATTCCTAACCAAACTAACCAAAACATATTATTTCCTTTCTCATAACTTTACTTCTCTATACAATTCCATCTCAACTCTATTCTTCTCATATCCATTGCATCATAACACTTATCTACGCATTGCTATTCCCTAACTGCTCTATACCTTTCCTTGTCATCACATCTCTGCTCATATCGTCACTTATCCACGCCATGCCATTTCCAAGCAAAACCTTTCCTCGCTATTCCGTTTCATATCATATCTTTTCTTTTTCAACACTAATCAAAACGGTATGTAATTTAGATTTACACATAATGATCTTTTAGCAATGTTAACTTCAATGTCATTTCCTGTGATCTCTTTTGTTTGATTTAGAATCATTTGTTCATCGGCTGCTGCATCACTTAGGTGACAAATCGTTACTGTTTTTAATGCATCTGTCATATTCTGTTTCAAAACCTTTTCTTTGAATGTCTCAAAAGATAAATGTCCTTTGAGTCGATGTTCAAAGTTTGCTGCCGATTTATCAACAAATTCCTCACAGTAATTAACTTCACATAGAAGATGATTAATTTTCGCCGATCTAAAAGATAGTGTAGGGTATTCAAAATCCGTCATGTATACTAGACTTCCCATGTCCTTGTGTTGTATAAAATATCCAAAGTTTGGACATGGTATGATTTCCCCTGTATCTTTGTCTTTTGTTGTGTGTGGTAGATAGAACGGAATCACATTGAAACTTCCACACTCAAACGGCTTTCTTTCTTTTTTCCCTATCATTCCACCAATTCCAAGATCAAAATATTCTATTGGATCATATGCTCCAAAATGTTCTACTGTCTCATTATTGCTATATATTTCTATTCCATTCTTAGTAAGGTTTTTATATGATTTTGCATGATCTCCGTGGATATGAGTCAATAAACACCCTGCCACATCTGCTATCCTATAATTAATTCCCCTTAGAATGTCTTTAAATTTACATCCGCAGTCAAGCAATAAGATTTCTCCATCTCCACTCATTAATGCATAACAATTGCCATACTGACTTCCTGTGTTAATTACTTTTAGCCACATTGACATTTCTGAATATTTCCTTTCTTAAGTCCACTGGATTTCTTCTTGCATAATACAATCTCTTAGAAGCCTGAATATCCTTTGCTGCCTTGTCGCATCTAAAATCTTTACAGATCATCGGTCTAACTTCGTAAATTGTACAAATCTTTCTGACATCGTCTCTAAATGGACATGTCATATCCACAAATTTACCTACGATTGGTGGTTTATGCACATTTTCTTTGATATTGTGTTCTTTCACATATCTTTTGATCCTGTTAACTTCTCCAAGTGATAACGGAAGAAGGTTGGCGCAGCACTTACCGCACTGCGAACACTCTCCGTTTTTTGTGTAATCTGTTACTGTTGCTAAATCGTCTTTCATTTCTTCAAGAGTACCAACCATTTTCCACCTCTACATATCAAATTTGATGTTTTCCCACTTTTTGTAAGCATCCATGTACAACTCTCTCTTGTCTCCGTTGAATGTCATTTCATAGTACATTCCGTCTAATAACGTTGTACTCAGTAACGCTTTATGATTCTGTAATGTCTTAGCATACAAGACAACGTATACATCGTTGATCGTAAGATGTTTCTGATCTGTCTTATCAATATGATCATTCACATAATCTGCAATCTTGGCTTTGCATACCGCTAAAAATTCTCTGCTTTCCATTTTCTTCTCCTTTATTCGTTATATGGTTCATATGTTTTTTTGAAAATATCAGGTTTACATGGATAGAACTCACCATTAACACCCTTAATTATGTAGTCTCCGTCTGATACAGTCATAACACCTTCAAGAGTTTTAATCGCAAGAAAGTCAACCATTGGAAGTTTCCCTTCTTCTAAATTACTTGCATCCATGCTTTCAAAATGCAATTTATCAAGTTGTTCTTTCATAAATGCTTTTACTTCTTCGATGTTATTTCCATTCCATTTAACAGCTTCTACCACAACAGGCTTCTTTACATATTTAGCCATGATTTCACTCCTAACTATTGTTTTCTTCATTGTCTTTTTCTGCTTCTTGAATACACTCTTCTAGTGTCTTATCTTCGCAAATTCGTTCACGTTCTGAGAAATACGATCCGTTTTCATCTCTCCATTCACCGAAAATATATAAATCACATTTCGCTTTTTGTATATCGTCCTTATGTTTCCAACATCTTATGTGTATTTCATAAGCTACATAAGGTGCAATCGCATAACGATATAATCCTCTAGTAACCTCTGTCCAATTATCAAAAACATTCATGGCCATGATTATTTCTCCTTATTCAGCAAACATCCAATCTTCTGCTAACATATCAGCCTGTGATGCTAACCACCCCATCTGTACACCAGATGTTCCCACAAATGCCACTGCAAATGCCACTGCTTTATTTCCGATGGCTTCATGATCGCAATTAACAATTGTTTTGTCTGCTGTATTATATAAAATTCCTGTTGCTAACTGGATATACTGATTCTTTCCGTTCCATCCTTTTCTCTTAACTTTAAGTCCACGTTTCACGTACTTGATAGCATCTCCGAATCCAAATGTAGCTTCTCCGCCTAAAACTGGGCAATTCGTTTCATCTGCGATTAGCCATTCATCAGACAAAATGTTAGAAAGTGTATATTCAACCCTCTGTGTCTCTCTAATATCAAGTAAATCTCCCTGACCTTTATCAGCATCTTTAGGCCTACACTGCATCATAACAGTTTGCTTCTCTTCATCCCAAAACCAGAAGCCACCCCATGTGGGTAACTTAACCTTTGCACCTGTTTTCATTGCTTCTAATGCTTCTGCAAACGTCATACCGATTTCATCTACAACTAGCTGTACTTTATAGTCATCTTTATGTACGATTCCGTGTTCTCCATCTGCAATAGATGCAATCAGTTCTCCATCTTTTGTGATATTTACTTCTTCAAATTTTTTACCATTAATTACCATGTTTGTTATTCTCCTTTATAAATTCTTTGTATTGCTTTGTATATTCGTATGAATCTTTAAAGATATTACAAATACCGCTATACATTTTTGGTTCAAATTGCTTGATTACATTAAGCTCATTCTGATAATCTCTACCAAACGGACACCCACAACAGCCTGTCCTCTTTAATCCGTATCGTTCATAGCAATCTGAATGTGTAATATTAAAATGTGCACAATATTCTGATTTGTCGCTATCTAAATACCAGAAAATTGGTCTGTATTGATCACACTGCCCGACTTTTTCATCAAAACAACTTTTATATCTTGACGCTCTTATTCCGCCTTCGGCTTTCCGAACACCTATAATGCTTAGATCGTATCCGTTATCTTTTATTGCTTTATGAGACACGTCTTTCTTAGCATAGTTGCAGCACTTCCCAGAAATCTTAAATTTCGGTGGATTTTGGATTATAAATTCTTTTAAAAATCTGTTGTAATTAATATTGAAACTACTCAATCTTTTACCGTTATTTAATGTCCCACGTGAGTTGCACCACCACATAAGAGCGGATTTACATTTTGGATGCTTTTTGTATAAAGCATCAAATGATTCATCTTCCCACTGAAATCCGTGGCTTTGCAATCTATACATCATTTCACTTACATACTTGGACATAAATGGTTGTCCATGAATCTTGCATGATAACGGAATTGCTTTGATTGCTTTCTTTCGGATAATCTCAATACCATATTTGCTTTCAAGGTATTTCAGATGATCTTTAGTTGCTTGATATTCTAAACCAGTATCAAACCACACGTAATCAATTTTGTTATGTATGTCACATTTCCAGATAATGTCTAACATTACATCACTGTCAGCTCCACCAGAAATTGAACACAAAATCTTTTGGTATCTTTCTCTATTTATAATTGACCATGCCCGAATCATGTTGTCACAAATTGTTTTGTTTACAGGACACGCTGCCAATAATTCATCAATATTCTTAGGCTTCTTAACCAAATGTACTTCCTCACGAAAAATTTATTTCGTTTCTCGTGAGGTAAAGCCATACTTGGTGAGTGTCTTTTTACATCACTATCACATTCCTTTTTCGATACAATCTAACCAACGATCCGTTGAATCATATCTTCGTGAAAACCTTTATATTCTAAAGGTAATTAGCACAGATGGTTGAAACCTAACCAATCGGCAGCACAGCGTCTCCGATATATTGCATATCCAATATTTTGCAATCTTTCATTGGATGATCTGGATTCTCATTGTTGTAATCCTGAACAAACATATCTAACCAAAAATCAGAATACTCATTATCGTCTTTTGAATTGAATACTGCATATCTGTATACATTTTTATAATTTCCTTTTTCTGTAAAATATTCCAGTTTAATTTCATAAATTGGTAATTCTATTTTTGTTTTAATGAAATTCTTTGGATGAGTATTCTTGAGTTTGGCTCTTAATTCTTCATCGAATACTTCAACTGTATCGACTCCGGATCGAATACTGCACTCATCAAAAAATCGGTTAGGATGCACTGCTTTTCACCACCTTCCTATTATCAAACTTACTGCTACCAGAAGAATAATATTTTATTCATCTTCCTGAACCATGAAATCCGGCAGATCAGCTTCTGTTACTTCTTCTGCAATATCATCTGCACTTTTGACTTCTTCTACAGCTTCTTCTGTATCCTGAATACCTTCAACAACAAACTCTTCCTGATTAGAACCTGTCTCTACATCTTCTCTTACGTCAGCTTCAATTACTGACTCTTCTGGAATTTCCTCTGTTCTTTCATCAGCTTCCTGAACGAATGCATCTCCATGAGTATTGATAATCTGCTTTAATGCACGATTCATGACTGTTTTCTTTGCCATCTGATCTGTAAACTTGGCATGTACTCCTGAACCTTCTTTGTATCCATATCCCTGTTTCCAAGCCTGCTTAATCTGGTTAATGTTCATTACTTCTAAGATTTTTTGTCCGTCATTCATCGTAAGAACTGCGTAAGCACCAACAATCTTGTCGTTGTTAATGTTGTTAAAGTCCTGAGTATGTTCTTTGAGAACTTTTTCTCCATCTACAATTGCGTACTCGAAATGATCTCCTTCGTAAATGACTTCTGAACTGATTTTTTCTAATCCATATCTTCTTGCAATTGTTACGTTTCCAAAGTATGATCTCTGGAATAAGCATTTCTTACCATAAGCAATAAAGTATCCCTGTTTCTTCTGCACAGATAAACCAAGAGTTGCCATATCCATTAAGGAGTTTGCGACACTTGCCTGTGTGCAAGATTCTAAAATTGGCTTATTATTTCTGTCTGTAGTTTCTTTTAATACCAGATATGCCCCTGTCAGTGCATTTGCTAAATTGTAGTCTTTTGGAAAAGACATTCCATATTTACACTTTTCATTAAGTTGTGTTGTTAACCCATCAATGAACGCATTGTTAATAACTGCCGCTGCCTGAGTTTTTCCCTGTTCCTGAATTTCTGTTTTTGTTGCCATTTTTACCAACCTTTCTATGTAAAATTTAATTGTTACTTCAACTAATTTTCAATACATCAATTAATCTTCCTTGTTACCGCCAATCACTTTTCCTTTTTTGTCAAGCTTCTCCCACACAAATCGACCTTTTCCGCTATTGTGCCACTGACCAATTCCGTTTAATTTTCCGTAATCAAGCCACATTTCCACGTTGTCCATGAGATCGTCAACCATTGACATTACTGTAAATTCAATAACTGTACCTTCTGGACAGCTATCACTATTTGCAAGTGCAACTCTTTCTCCTTGTGGTGTCTGCGCTCTTAATGGTCTCTGGCAGTTTCCCATTTCTTTTCCTTCTGGAATCTGTAACAAAATCTTTCGTTCATTGACGAAGATCAGATTGTCAATCTTTCTTTGTTTTGTACGCTGCAAGTTTCTTGACATAGTTGAATGCTTTGGCTGCGTTCTTGAAAAATCCTTTGATCTGGTAATCATAGATAAATGGATTACCATTTTCATCTTTAGGAAATACAGTCTTTCCTTTTTCGATAACACCTTCAACACCAATTGCTTCAATTTCTTCTTTTTTACTGATCGCATCAGGTGCCTTGCTTGCAATGTACTCTGCATGTAATTCCTTATCATTACTTGCTGTTCCTAAAATTTCCTCAATAAATGTTAATCTTACTTTCATTTCTTTCATTATTTTTTCTCCTTTTTAATACGTTTTCATTTTCGGTGCTATGCTCTTATGTTCTAAACACTCTGAACGTAGCTATTCCATCACAACTCTGCTGATCGCTGAGCTTTTCTTTTGCCAAACGAAGCACATTGCATCAATTCTATTCCCTTCATTTTCGCAACATCTCCATTCTTTACTATTCCTTATCATGTCAACTCTATTCCTCTCCACGCCACTACATTTCAGCTAAATAATTATCCAGTCATTTCTTTACTTTGCCTTTTCTTCTCAAATCCATGCGTCTCTATGCAATTCCTTCACTATTCAGCTCCGTAACAAAACATTTCTATTCCTTACTATTCCATGTCGAATCTACTCACTTCAGAACCATGCTATTCCAAAGCTTCTCTAAACTTATCATTGCTTTTCCTTCACATTGCATAACAAAACTTTTCTACTCCTCGCCATTCCAATTCGGTGCCTGACAATTCCGTGCTATTCCTTTTCTCTTCTCTTCAAATCTTAACTTTTCCTTTGCTTTGCTTAGGAAGTCAATTATCACATCATAGTTTTGACACTTCTAAATCGTTGTCACTTCTGATCAGTAATATTAATTGCTGTTCAAACTCCGGAATCCTGTCAGAATCAAGGCTTTCTGCATCGTCAATAAAGATTGGCAGTCTCACATCGTTCATCTTCTGGAATCCGCTTACCATATCAGCTTCACATAGAATCTTGTCTCCATGATTCAGCCCGTCCATATAATTAATCCCATGACACATGATCTTACACGTTTCCACTGGATTTCCTTCAATGGTATAATCTAAGAACTGGAAATTAAGATGCTTGAAGTATGGATTGATTTTTTCTGCGATACACTCATTCTTCCTGAGTGAAAACTCTAATAATTCATCAATCTGTCTTTCAAGATCAGCTCCAATCTGTGAAAACGCCTTTAAATCTTCTTCCAGACTGTCGATTCTCTTTTCTTTATCTTTTTTCGCATTTTCCAAACTATGTAACTCAGCTTCAAGTTTCGCAATCTCAGAAAAATATTTTTGTTTTTCTTCTGAAAGCTGTTTTCTTTTTTCTTTACCGCTGTTCAGCAATCCAATCTTACTTTCAAGATTTTCAATGCTTTTTAAAACTTTGACGTATTCCGTATTTGAAGACATGTCAACTTCTTCTGGCAGATCAGCTAATTTTGCATTGATTGACTCAATTTCTTTTTCGTAATCACAAATTGCTTGCTTATTTTTTGAAATTTCTTCTTCAATCAGCTTCTTATCTTCTTTAAAATAATCAACTTTTTGTTTGCACATATTACCATCTTTCGTAATTCTTTTAAGCTTTTTGGCTTTTCCAGATTTCCACAGCTCTTCTTTTTCTTTCTCTTTCAAGAGTCTTATTTTTTTATTTTCCTCAAATTCTGCTTTTAACTGATCAATCTTATCTTCTGGAAGTCGCTGACCGCACGTTGGGCAGATTACTGTAGCATCATCGAATACCTCTTTTTCAATTTCTGATGATTGATTATCTTGATATTCTTCTTTGAATGTTTTTTTATAGTTCTCTCTAGCATTGTTCAGATATTCTTCCCATTGTTTTATCTTCTTTTTATCGTTAGAAAGTTTAAATTCATCCTGTTCTAAAAGACCACGTTTATGTTGAAGATTACATTCCAATTTATCTTCATCAAACCGTAATTTAAAACGTTTTTCCGTCAGTTCTTTGTTTGCTTCATTGTAGATTTCATCTTTCTGACGTTTTAGTTTAGTCAATTCATCCGATGTTGTTTCATATGCTGCAAATGAGTTTGCAAGTGTTTCTTCCTGTTCTTCTACTTTATTAAGTTTGCTTCTTGCTTCGTTTAATTTCTTTTCGATCTCTGTTTTGTTTCCAGAATCAACCTCACGATTTCTTTCATACGAAATCTTTGTATTCTGTTCATCGATCTTTTTTTCGTTCATGTTTAGCTCTTTTCTAAGCTTCTTCAAGATTTCATCCGCTGTATGATTCTCAATCATTTTGTATACATTTTCATACTGCGGATTTTCTTCGATGAACTGTCTTAGATCGAAACCTGACATTTTTTCAAGAATCTTTCTCGCATTTGTCGTATTCTTCCTCAAGGCATTTAAAAATACAGTTGGATTACTACAAACAAGTAACGTCTCAGGATCAAAGTTATCTGAGATAAACTCATCAAACTCTTTCTTCTTCTTAGGTACTTCGTCAATCTCATAAGTTGTTTCATTGCCTGTGAAGACTTCTTCTTTCGTTCCTCGTGGTCTTTTCCACTTCTGCTTTGTGATCTTTTTCAGATCGTATTCTTTACCGTTGATAGAAACTCTTATCTGTCGGATAACGTCTACCTTATCTACTTCTTTGCCGTCCTCTTTTCTTCTAACTCCGTCCGGCATCGTTCCGTCTGAAAGTTTTCCTGTCAGTACGTCAAAGTAGGCATCCATGATTGTGGTCTTGCCTTCCTGATTTCTTCCAGAGACTTTTGTATCTCCGTCAAACTTAATTTCTTTGTCCTGAAAACACTTGAAGTTTTCCAACGACATTGTCTTCAATTCTACCTGCTTCATTTTGACCTCCTAATTGTATTCTTAACTCTTCTCTTACAACCTTTCTTACCAGACTTTCCAATTCTTTCTGCTTGTCCTTCTGCCTATTTTCAAGATCATCTTTCAAACGGTAATACATTCTTGAAAGCGTTGCTGCGCTTCCTATAGAGTCATAACCTATGTATCTTTCCACTTCTTCACAGTTCGTTGATCGTTTGATAACATCGTCATAAGAAAATCTCATTGCACGTTCAACACTTCTTGCATCTGTGTTGTATTTTTCAGCGATCTCTTTATAAACTTTCATCATTGGAATAGCTGTACCTTTTTTGTCAAAAATCAATACTGTTTCTACTGAATACTTAAATCCAAGTAGTCTTGTATTGAAATTAAGGTCTATCATTTTTTGTTCAACATCTCTTCGTTTCAACATTTGACTACCTCTAAGCAACTGCTAGAAATTTCGTAAGCTTCTTTTTCAATTGATTCATTCTTAGAAATCTTTTTTATATATTTTCTACTCTGAATCCTGCCGATAAGTTTTACTTTTTCTCCAACTTCAAGTTTTTTTGCAATCTCAGCAGTATCTCCCCATAAGATGCAAGGGAAATAATAAGAACTCTTATTTCTGTTTACTGCGATAAACATATCTGCAACTTTTCTTCCTGCCGGTGTTACCCTTCCTACTGTTGGCTTACAAACTGTTCCTTCAACAACTAGTTTGTTTAAATCTTCTGTCTCTTCTACCTCTTCAACAACATTGGCATTTACGAATAAATCCAAATGTTTTTTTCCTGAATTTTCATCTGGTCTGTTTCTTGAAGCAAATACACCGGTAATTTCAACGTATGCTCCCTGTCTTACCGCATTGTTCATACGGTCTTCTGAAACAATAACTGGAACTCTGTCAACAGTTCCGCTTTTTCTTCTCGTATCAATGTACGTTTTGTAGTACATCTTTCCGCCTGATTGGTGGCTATAATCCACTTTTTCTAATGTGCCTTTCAGGTTCACAAAATTTTTATCATTTTTCATCCTTCATTTATCCTTTCTTATTCCGGCAAACAGTAACATTGCACCCGCCACTCCAAGCAAACATGCAACAGGAAGGCTTAACGATTCCCCATCCACAAAACTGCCAACCGTACCAAACATATATAATGTTCCAATTACTATGCACGCCATTTTGAATTTCATCATTTCACCTCTTTTATCTTTTTCCGGCAAAATATTATGAATCTTATAAGTATTGTTACGAACATTATCTTTTCCAACTTATTCTTGCTATTCATATATTCCGCGTGCCTTTTCACAATTTCATCCCATGTGATTTCTGCTTCATTTTCTTTCTTCATATTCCACACCTTTATAACAATCTATAAACTCGTGAACATCTGCCAATTTTTTTCTTGCTAACCCTTTATAGCAGTAAACATTAAATTCTTCCTCGATCTTCTTATAAAGATTTATGTATGTTTTGGCCCTCAGGCTGTTATCTTTATATTTTTCTCCAAGAAGTTGTTTGATGTGTCTTACTGCATGTTCCTGAATTTCTTCTATGTCATATGCAAAGAGTGGCAGTTCGTCTTCTAAGATTTCAACCTTTGTCTCAATCTTTCCGACTCTCTCACTTAACAACACATCTCCCTGTGCTAAAAGCTTTATCTTTTGTTCAATATTGTCTTGCAATTTAACTTGATCTTCATTTTTTAATACTGGAAGAACTTCTCTTACGATCCAAAAATAAAAATCATCATGATCTTTATCTTTGGTTTTCAAGATTGCTTTCATCATATTGAACTCATTTACGAACAATAATTTATGCATTGTTCCTTTTCTATCTTTGGCACTGATTTTTCTAACGCCAGACTGATTTAATCTGCTATTGATCTGTCCGGAGTTTATAACTCCAATGCCATATCCAATATCTTGTAAGCAAAAGAACCATTCTCCATCCTGCTTCTCTGCCCTAAGTTCTGTTCCAAACGGACTTTCAAAAACTTCCATGCTGTTCCTCCGGTTTCTTTTCTAAGAACTTATTTAAGAAATACATTTGACCTTTGCCAGTAACTTTCGGAGTTTTCACTACCACATTGCATCCGTTACCATCAATTCTGGTACTCTCTTTCACTTGGAACAATCCCATCTCCATGCTTCTCTGTGTCGGCATATTTCTGTTGCTTCCTTGTGCTTTTATCAAGTATCCATTGTTTCTCATCCACTCAAAGAGTCGATTCTGCCCAGTATCAATGCCATTTTGTTTCAACAATTTAGCAAGATCACCAATTAATATAGATGTTCTGCTTGATGTTACTGCATCAGCGAAAATCTCTTTTGGCTTCATACGTTCGTTGTCTTCTAATAAGACTGTATTGCTTGCCTGTAAATCTTCTATTGTCTTTTGTGCTTCTAAAACCGCCAGTGCTAACAGTTCTTTCCCATGAGGAACGTGTTCTGTAATAATCTGTTCCATTTCGTGGAATTTATTGATATACTTTGCTGTAAACTCAGTACCTTTAATCCCTGTCAGTTTATGAGCAATAAATTCACATCCCTTTTTAGTTACTTGGTAACATGGATATTCTTTACCTCTTCCATTTTTATATGTAGAATCAGTAAAAAAATCTGACTGTCCAATTTTGGACAGTGAAAATTGATCAATGTAGCTTCGTATATCTCTTAATAATTTGTTATGATCTTTTCCAATCATTTCAGCTACTTCAACGCTACTGATTGTTTGTTCTAACTTTTCCAATTGATCACCTCCAACTTAAGATTTCTAAAAGTAATCTCTTCGGATTGCTTTATTTTCATCTCTTAGTTTCTTTAATCTCCATTTATCAAACTCTTCCGTATCGAATATGATTGGAGAGTTCTTTTTATATGGATTTATCTTTTGTGCAAAACTCTGATTTGATTCTCTGTATGCTGAATCTAAAAATTCTTCAGGAAATCCCATCTCACAGAGTTCTGATTTCCTCATAATTTGTTTTGGATATTTCATTATTCTTCCTTTAAGATAAGAAATAATCAACCGTTACTCCTCATCACCTATCAGTTCATCAACAGTGACCTCTAGTGCCTTTGCTACGTTACACACCTTTTCAAACGATGGACTAATTTTGTCCCATTTTGAAATACTGCCTGTGGCAATTTTCGTATCTTTCTCCAGTTGATTAAGCGAAATTCCTTTTTTCTTGGCGATTTCTTTTACTTTCGTGCCAATTAACATTTTGTGCTCCTTTCTTCTATTTATTATTCTGAAAATATCACAAAATAATATTGACTTAGTTCTGAATATATTCTATAATCTAATTACCACAAAAAATTAAAAAACTATTCATTCAAACTGTTCTCGCTATTATTTTGCGATTTTTTCAGAAGCTATATCTTAATTATATGCGATTTTTTCAGTTTGTCAATAGTTTTTTGCGATTTTTTCAGAATTTTGTGAAAGGAGCAAAATATGGACATGAAAGAACGCATCCGACACCTGTGCAAACTCAATCATGTATCTATGAACAAAGTTGAGGGAGACTTAGGTTTTGGGAAAGGTTATCTAAGTAAACTTGGCACTTCTAAACCAAATGCTGAGAAATTAAAAAAGATAGCTGATTATTTTAATGTGTCATTAGATTTCATAATGACAGGGAAGGAGGATGAACAAAAAGAGAAAGATAATACTGACGATCTCAAGCAAAAGTTTGAGGAACTAAAAGAATTGCTAGAAAGTGGAAAGATGCAACCGTTACGTTATGACGGGCAACCGATTGACGATAACACAAAAGAGCTTTTGCTTAAACAGGTTGAGATTTCCATGGCTATGATGAAAAAATAAACAGGAGGGTTATGTATGAGACCGAATCAAATCAAAAATTTAGTACATGATTTGGTTAAAAAATACGAAACAAGAAATCCATATCAGCTTGCAGACAGCTTAGGTGTTATTATCCAAATCGGAGATTTAGGAGAACTATCTGGATGTCACATGAAGATATGCGACAAGAAATTTATATACTTAAATGATAGGATTGATGATGAAAAAATGCGAGAAGCTGTAGTTGCTCATGAATTAGCTCATTGCGTACTGCATGACGGAGATTATTATTTCTTCTCCTATGGCGAACAATTCTACAGCAACAAGGTTGAAATTGAAGCTCATACTTTTGCAGCGGAGCTTTTAATACCAGATGAAACGATTATCGAACATCCGGGATATACACTTGATCAATTATCGTCATTAACTGGATATGCTGAGAGATTAGTCAGCTTCAAGAGACTTTAATTTTTTATTTGTCATTCGCTTGCAATTGTGACAACCTCAATTGCTTGTTATACACCGTAAAAGGAGGGGTATTATGAAAAAAGCCTGCAAATTATTAACTATATTTTTACTTGCTATCACACTTTGTGTTTTTGGAAATTTAGAATCAGTTAATGCAAAGCCAAAAATCAAAATTTCCAACTCAAAAATCACGCTTACTGTTGGACAGTCTAAAACATTAAAGGTAAAAGGAACAAAGAAAAAGCCTAAATGGTCTAGTAGCAAAAAATCTGTAGCAACAGTATCTAAGAAGGGAAAAGTTGTTGCTAAGAAAGCAGGAAGTGCTACTATCACAGCTAAGATTGGAAAGAAAAAATATAAATGTAAAGTTAAAGTTAGTCGAAAAAACAACGTTAATTCAACTAACAGAAGTCCATATTTAAAAAACCAAGGAGATTTCGGAACTGGTAATTTTTATATTTACCTAGCATCCGGAACGTCTGAAAACGGTAAAATCCCAGTCTTGTTAATTAATAAAGGCACTCCTTTTGGATATGTTGATTACTATATAACTGACTTGACAGAAGAAACTCCTGTAAAAATTTACATTGACGGTAAAAAGGTAGACGAAACATACGTGAATTATGGTGCTCAAGCTTCTCTTATGGTTACCGGTAATCAGATAAAATCTGGAACTCATTATGTTGAAGCTGTGCAATACAAAAACGGAAATATTAGCTTTTATAGATTAGCTAAATACAAAGTTACAATAAAATAAACAAAAAAAGACCGCACAGCTCAGCCCAAGCGTGCGATCTCCCAAAAGTCTTGATTTTGATACTTTTGTACAGCCATACTTATTGTATCATTATCAAGTCAGCTATGCAAGTCGTAAAATTTTAACCATTTTGCGTTTTATGCAAATTCCAATTTTAGGAATTGCGTAGCTGTTATTTTTATACCTATTTTTTAGAATTAAGGAGTGATACAATGGCAACAGCTAAATTTAAAAAAGGTAAAGATGGTTACTATTCTACCAACGTGTGGGATGGCACATACAAGGATAACGGTAAAAAAAAATATAAACACCTGCGATCTCCAAAAAGCTCTAAGGACCTTGAAAAGAAAGTAAAAGAATTTGAACGATTAAGGGATGAACGTCGTGGAATCATTGAAACTGACATATTATTTATTGAATATGCTGTACAATGGAGACATTTATACAAAGAATTTAGTCGTGCTAATAATACAAACAAAATGTATGAAAACATTATCAACGTACATTTTATTCCAATAGCTTATACCAAATTGCAAGACATTGAGCGAAAACATTTCCAATTGCTATTAAACCATGCTACAGGGCATCCACGAACTCAACAGCAGATTGCTATGACATTCAAGCAAATATTGCGTAGTGCTGTACGTGATCGTATTTTCTCCGCTCAAACATTCGCAGACATTTTTGACGATTTTGAGGGAATCAAATATAAAGCAGAAGAACAACGTGCTTTGACACCAGACGAACAGAGAGCCGTTTTTACGGCAGATTTTAAAGCAATGGATAAATTGTATGCCTACATCCTTTACGGCTGTGGATTAAGGCGTGGAGAAGCTCTAGCACTAACAGAAAGTGACTTCGACTTAGAAGCCCATACAGTATCTATCACTAAATCTCACGACATATCAGATAATATTCCTTTTGTAAAAACGGTAAAAAATATAACTAACGGAGAAAGAATACTTCCAATTCCTAACAGTGTATTTGATTATATAGCCGACTATATATCTATGCTGAGGAAAGACAAAAGAAAATATCTTTTTGTAAACCAAAACTACAAACCTATGACAAAATCTGGTTTTCGAAGAATGTTTGACAGAATATTAAAAGCTATGCAGGCAGTCAGCCCTAGTATCATCGAGGGATTGACAAGCCATGTTTTCAGACATAATTATTGTTCTTGTTTATGCTACCAGATTCCACTTATCAGTATCAAGATGGTTGCTAAATTAGTTGGAGATTCAGAAGAAGTTGTAATGAAAGTATACAACCATATCATGATGGAAAAAGAAGATAAAGTGTCTGCTGTAAATAATGCATTAAGTTTCGTAGATTTGGAACAAAAAATGGAACAACCAGTGGAACAAAAAATGGAACAACTCAGAGATTTATTATCATGGCTTTTCAAGAATGTTTCTGGAACAAAAATGGAACATGGAACAGCTATGGAACAAATACTTCCCTAAACTTCAAGTTACTTTTAAGGGTATGATTTTTAGATAAGTCATATCCTTAAAAACCGCATAAATACAAGAAAAGCACGGTATTTAGCCATTTGGCAACCGTGCTTTTTTATAGTGAGCGTGCGGGGATTCGAACCCCGGACAACTTGATTAAAAGTCAAGTGCTCTACCACCTGAGCTACACACCCTTAACTGGGGTAGCTGGACTCGAACCAGCGGTGCAGGAGTCAGAATCCTGTGCCTTACCACTTGGCGATACCCCATCAATGCGACAGCTCGTTTATATTATCATATGTTTCCGACAACTGTCAACACTTTTTTTGAATTTTTTTAAATTTATTTTTCAAGAGTGAATTCTTTCAGATATTGACTGTTCCAGAAACGGTCCGTTACTGGCTGCCAATATTCAAATATGATTTTTCCCTTATTCCCTTGTTCTGAGAATCTCCCTTTATCTTCTCCCTTTCCAATATAAATTTCGAGAATCTCTCCTCTTCCAGATTCTTTTCCTTGATTATCATAAAAGCAAAGTGTCATTCCCTCACTCAACTCTCCTCTGACAAACTCAACTTCCATGGAGCCTTTCCCTTCTTCGATGATTTCCATTCGTTCAATATAAGTAAGGCTTCCTTCTAATTGATGCAGCTTATAAATTCGTTTTCTTGCTTCTTCATTTTCTTTTGAAGGTTCCTGTTTTTTTAAATATTCAAAAAATCTCATGTTCTTTCCTCCATTGCTCTGTTCTACTTTATCATAATTTGTTTCCATATGAAAGTCTTCTCTGTAAAGAAAGTTCTCTTTATATTTTACATTTTATCAGTTGACACTTCCTGATTTTTATGTTAGATTGTCATTATTGTAAATGATTTAAATACAATGATAAGGAATAGTAGAATATTTAAGACATTCAGAGAGTTGCTGGATGGTGCGAAGCAATTGTTGATGATATTTGAACTCGCCTTTGAGTAGCATGCTGAACTTACAGTAGGTATTGCCGGAGTCCAACCGTTATAATGGAGAGATATCGGTTTTATAACCCGTATCAGTAAGAAGTGCACGTTTCTTTATAACGTGAATTAGAGTGGTACCGCGGAAGTTTCTTCGTCTCTATCCTGATAAGGATCAGATTCGGAGTTTTTTTTATGTTATCGTACATTTATTTCATCCGATACATGATACCCCGTATCCACCTTTCAATACTTAAAACATACCTACAACAATCATTAATTTTTGAAAGGAGCTTCACAGCAATGATGAACCCAAGCAAATATGAAAGACAATATTTTATGCCACCTGAAACGTCCCTTGACTGGACAAAGAAAGAATATATCACAAAAGCACCTACATGGTGTAGTGTTGACCTTCGTGATGGAAATCAAGCTCTGATCATTCCGATGAGTCTTGATGAAAAAGTTGAATTTTTTAAACTTTTAGTAAAGGTTGGTTTCAAAGAGATTGAAGTTGGTTTCCCTGCTGCTTCAGAAACAGAATACACATTTTTACGTACTTTGATCGAAAATGATCTGATTCCTGATGATGTTACCATTCAGGTTTTAACACAGGCAAGAGAACATATCATTAAAAAGACTTTCGAAGCTTTAAAAGGCGCAAAAAGAGCGATCGTTCATGTATATAACTCTACTTCTGTTGCACAGCGTGAACAGGTATTTAAAAAATCCAAAGAAGAGATCATGAAAATTGCAACAGACGGTGCAAAATTATTAAAACGCCTGGCTGATGAGACAGACGGTAACTTCTTATTTGAATACTCTCCAGAGAGTTTTACTGGTACAGAGATCGACTATGCATTAGATGTATGTAATGCCGTTCTTGACGTATGGCAGCCTCGTCCAGACTGGAAGGTCATCATCAATCTTCCTGTAACTGTACAGCTTTCAATGCCTCACGTATATGCCAGCCAGATCGAATATATGAGCAAACATATGAAATACCGTGAAAACGTAGTTTTATCTCTTCATCCACATAATGACCGTGGATGCGGTGTTGCTGATACAGAACTTGCCTTGCTTGCAGGTGCTGATCGTGTCGAGGGTACTTTATTTGGAAATGGTGAACGTACAGGTAACGTTGACATTATCACTCTTGCATTAAATATGTATACACACGGTGTTGATCCAAAACTGGACTTCTCTAACTTACCAGAACTTACAAAAGTCTATGAAAGATTAACAAGAATGTCCGTTTACGAACGTCAGCCATACACAGGACAGTTGGTATTTGCTGCCTTCTCTGGATCTCATCAGGATGCGATTGCCAAAGGTATGCACTGGAGAGACGAAAAACATCCAGAGCACTGGAATATCCCATATCTTCCAATCGATCCACACGATGTTGGACGTGAATACGAAAGTGATGTTATCCGTATCAACAGTCAGTCTGGTAAAGGCGGTATCAGCTATGTACTAGAAGAAAACTTTGGATTCCATATTCCTGGAAAAATGCGTGAAGATGTAGGATACACAGTCAAAGATGTATCTGATAAACGCCATCAGGAATTAGTTCCAAGAGATATCTTAAAAGTATTCAAAGAAGTTTATGTAAACATTGATGATCCATGCAAATTAAAAGAAGTGCACTTCGTACAAAAAGACGGTGGCATCGAAGCAGAAATCTCTTTAGAGAAATCTGGTGTTCCAAAACTTTACCACGGAAAAGGAAATGGTCGTCTGGATGCTGTAAGTAACGCTTTACAGAGACACAGTGATATGCATTACTCTATCGTTACTTATCAGGAACACGCTTTAAATGTTGGTTCTAACTCTCAGGCTTGTGCTTATGTTGGAGTTCAAGAACCAAATGGTAATGTTACTTGGGGGTCTGGAATCCACGAAGACATCATTACTGCTTCTGTATTAGCACTGATCAGCGCTGTAAACCGATTAGATCAGTAGATTGTGATTTGTAGGTAGTGTTGGTCCTATATGAGTCAGAAAGAAGATAAGAAGAAATATTTATAAGAATAAAGGGTGACACTCCGCATTTTTGAAAGCATTTTTTACAAATCGCCGATCCGCGCCTGTTTCTTTGATAACTCCCTGGCTGCGAGCCAAAATGCCCGCAGCTACGGTCAGACAATCAACCACAGGGCGCTGCGAATTTGTAAAAAACGCATTCAAAAAGTGCTCATGTTGTCGCCCTTTATTCTTATAAATATTTCTTCTTATCTTCTTTCTGACTCATATAACAAAACACTATTCAAACCACCATACAGTGTGTATGTTTTACTGTATGGGTATGTATAATAAACATCTGTCTGCCACTATATAAATTGAAGCTCGATAACAGTTAACATACACACCACTTAAATTTTTCAATTCTTGTAATTGTCCACACTTTAGACTTCTGGTATATGAGAAATCTAAAGTTGGCCAACTACAAATCTAAAATTTCATTTTCCAGCAGATTCACCGCTGCCATCGCATCTTCTGTATAATAATCTGCTCCGATATTGTGTGCGATATCTTCCGTCACAACAGCTCCCCCAACCCAGATTGGTTCACTGCATCCTGCTTCGTGAAGCGCTTTGATCGTTCTTTCCAATATCATGAATATCACCTTCTACGGTTGCTATGATGATCGGTCCTTTTTCTTCTCCATCATTTGCTGAAAATGTTTCTTTAACAACTTCAAATGCTTTCTTCGTTGTCTCTGCTGACTGAATTAACTGTGGCAGGAAGATCTTTCCTGTCTCATAGTCTTTTCCTACGATATTTAACGCTGGTATGATCACTTCATTAATTACTGTCAGTGCTTCTTTATCTTTCAGTTCTTCTTTTGTGACTTTCTCTACTTCATCTTTTAATCCGTGAATGATCACATCTTTTAATGTGAAGTTTGTTGTTGCCGCCGCTGTGGCTGGTTTTGTTTCTTTATCTTTGGACTGGTTTTTAATATAAGTCTGACTATCCACATCTTTGTAGAACAACACATGAAATGCATCTATAGTTCCCATCAATTCTGCATCTAACGGATTGCTGATCGGTAGATCCAATATAATAACGGCAGGCATTCTCAATCGCATCTGCTTCGGAACTGTCAATCTGTAATGGAAGTGTGACAACTTCCTGCAACAGACGTACAACCCGTTTCATTGTCTCTGGCTCGTCAATTCCTGGAAGTCCAACATTAACATCTAGTACTTCCGCTCCAGCTTCTACCTGTTTAACTGCTTCCACCACAAGTTCATCATAGCGCTCTTCTAACAACGCTTTTTTCATCTTTTTCTTACCCGTTGGGTTTAGACGTTCTCCGCAGACGATCACATGATCTCCAAACGTAACTGTCTGTGTCTGACTGGATACTCTTGTTTTCTTCTCAACTGTTCTCTCTGCAACTGCTTTAGGCGCAGCTTCTGCAAGTTTTCCTATAAATTCTGGTGTTGTTCCACAGCATCCACCAACGATTGCTGCACCTCTTGCCATATAATCTTTCATAGATTCCACATATTCTTCTGGTGTCACATGATAGTGTGTTTCTCCATGTTCTAAACATAAATTTCCGACTAATTAACTATGATAAATTTCAACATGATATTTTATCACTGTAAAGGAACGAAATCATATCATTCTTCGTCTATAGATCGTAACTGATCTTACCATCGATTTCAGCGTAATAAGTTTCTTCTCCTTTTTTAAGAACTGCTTTCCCCATAGATGCTTCCATAAACTTTTTCTCAACACTTCCAACTTCTTCCACTGGTACGATCATTTCAAATGTTACATTATCCGTATACACTGTATCAAGCACTGGGATATGCTCTGTTGCTGTTAAATACTGAATCTTTCCAGATGTCGTGTAATCACAAGTGAGGCTGAGCATTACCCCAAGACATTTCTCGATCACCATACTTTCCTTGATCCCTTCTTGCGTACTTTTTGTGTACGCACGGATCAATCCTCCCGTTCCAAGAAGTGTTCCACCAAAATATCTTGTTACAACTGCTACCACATTATGTAGTTCCTGCCCTGTCAGCACCTCAAGCATTGGCTTCCCAGCAGTTCCACTTGGTTCCCCATCATCACTACAACGCAAGGCTGGTTGATTTTCTCCGATACTGTATGCCCAGCAGTTATGCCTTGCATCCCAGTATTGTTTTTTTATCTTCTCTATGAATGCCTGTGCTTCTTCTTCTGTCTGCGCTGGAGCAATATGTGCAATAAATCTTGATTTCTTTTCTGAAATCTCTGCTTCTCCCTCTTTATATAAGATTTTATATTTTTGAACGTCCATCTTCTTCCTCCCTGGTCATGATCTCATCTAAGGACTCTGCCAGTGAGATCGGTGTTACTTTATATTTTATCAGATTATGGATCACACGATCTACTAATTCCATAGATTCTGATATACTTGGAACTGCATCCCACTCGATCACATTCGTTTCTTCCTGATATTTTTCCAGTTCGACTCCATACATCGTGTGTTCCTGATCTTCCATCAAATAGTAGGATACTACATTTTTCCTTTGTTTGTCATCATAAAATGACTGCTTCCCCTTTAATTGTTTTTTCATATTCTTCTCCTTTATACTTTATACTTTTGCCCCTTACATCATCATATTGTTGATTGTATCGTTTATAGTTACACGGTCGGTTTACTTGAACTTTTTTATTTGGTATAATACGTAACAGGAGGTTTTTTATGAAATATACCAAACAAAACATTCAGAAAAAGAGACAGATCTTATCTTCAGAAAAAATTCGTAGAAATTCTAAGATTTCTCTCTTTCTTTTTAAATATGCTTTTATCATCTCCATTGCCTTGATCGTTACTGGGCTCGGCCTCGGGGTTGGTTTCGTACGTGGGATTTTAAAAACAACCCCACAGATTACAAAAGATTCCGTCCATTCCAAAGGATATATCACAACTATTTATGATAACAAAGGATCAACGATCAAAACACTTTCAAACCATGATTCCAACAGAATCTACACTCCTCTTTCTTCCATTCCAAAGAATCTTCAGCATGCTTTTATTGCGATTGAAGATGAACGTTATTACAGCCATAATGGAATTGATCTGTATGGAATTATTCGAGCAACCTTCCTTGGTATCAGAAACCAATCTCTAAGCCAAGGGGGAAGTACTATCACGCAACAGTTGATCAAGAACAATGTACTTGGAATTCAGCCGGAAAAAACCACAATGGAACGTCTGGAACGAAAGATCAAAGAACAATCTCTTGCTCTTGAACTAGAAAAGATTGCTTCTAAGCAATATATCTTAGAAGAATATCTAAATGCGATCAATCTTGGAGAAGGAACACTTGGTGTTCAGACAGCATCACAAAAATATTTTAATAAAGATGTTTCTGAACTCACATTGTCCGAATGTGCTGTACTTGCAAGTATTACTAAGAATCCGACACGTTTAAATCCTGTAACCCATCCAGAAAACAACGCTTCCAGAAGATCACTTGTTTTACAAAATATGTTAGAGCAACATTATATCACAAAAAAAGAATATCGAGAAGCACTTAGTGATGATGTATACACAAGAATTCAAAAAAATGCTGCTGCTGCACCTGCAAAAAAAACAACAAATTCTTATTTTGAGGACGCATTAATCCTTCAAGTTGTAAAAGATTTAAAAAAGCAACTGGGGTATGACGAAACAAAAGCTTATAATGCTATTTACAGTGGCGGATTGAAAATATACTCTACTCAGGATCAACAGATCCAGAAGCTTGCAGATAGCGTCACAAACGATGCTTCAAACTATCCAAAAGCCACAAAAATCGCGCTTTCTTATTCTTTGTCTGCAAAAACTGTTTCAGGAAAAGACGTCGTTTATTCTGATCACAATCTGCTTGATTATATGAGAAAAAATAACCTTGGAAATCAGTTGATTTTTACAGATGAAGCAAGTGCAAAGACAGTTGTTACAAAGTTTAAACAATATATTTTATCAAAAGGTGAAACCATTACAAATGAATCTTTCCAAACAACGATCCAACCTCAGATATCCATGACAATCATGAATCAATCTAACGGAACTGTAGAAGCCTTAGTTGGTGGACGTGGAAATAAGACTTCCGATCTTTCCTTGAATCGTGCTACTGGTACTACAAGACAACCAGGTTCTACTTTTAAGATTCTTTCTGCATTTTTACCTGCACTTGACAAGAATCATATGACACTTGCAACCGTATATGAGGATGCTCCTTATAACTATATTGACACTAACAGACCAGTACGCAACTATTACAAAGGTTATAAAGGTTATTCAACGATCCGCGAAGCGATCACAAACTCCATGAACGTTGTTTCGGCCAAAACCATTGCTGACGTTACACCTAAGACTTCGTTTGAATATTTGATGAATCTTGGTTTTTCCACTTTGGTGTCTAATGAAACAACTTCAAATGGAAATGTATATACCGATATTACCCAGTCCTTATCTCTTGGTGGCCTGACTTATGGTGTTACAAATATGGAATTGACTTCTGCATATGCTTCCATTGCAAATGGCGGAACCTACCAGAAACCTGTTTTATACACAAAAGTCGTAGATCATAATGGTAATATTCTTCTTTCTAATACTCAGAAAGGTAAGCGTGTCATGAAAGAAAGTACTGCTTTCCTTTTAACCGACGCTATGAAAGACGTTATTACAAAAGGAACTGGAAAATCAGCAAAACTTTCTTCATCTATGGCTGTCGCAGGAAAATCAGGAACTACTTCAAACAGTTACGATTACTGGTTCAGCGGTTATACTCCTTATCATACAGCTTCTGTCTGGATGGGCTATGACAAGAATACAAATTTTGCTTCTGATAACACTCATAAAAAAATATGGGCAAAGGTTATGAATGAAATCATAAAAACAAAACAAGAACAAACTACAGATTTTAAAAAACCAGCTGACATTGTAAAAGCAAAAGTCTGCAAAGAGTCTGGAAAACTTGCTATTAAAGGGGTTTGTGATCACGATCCAAGAGGCAGCCGTGTGATCACAGAATATTTTGAAAAAGGAACCGTTCCTACCCAGACCTGTGATATCCACGTTGCAGTTGAAGTATGTAAAACAAGCGATAAACTCGCCACAAAGAATTGTCCTGCAAACAAAAAACAAAGAAAATTTTATATTGTCCGCAAAAAAGGCAGTCATGGAAAAACAGCAGACACTCCTTATCTGCTTCCAAAAAAATATCAATCTGTTTTCTGCAAGAAACATTAACCGTTGATCTTCTATATTTTTATATTAAAAAGGGATTCTCTCAAATCAGAATCCCTTTTTTCTCTTTATTTCATACTCCTGCCTTTATTTTTTGATCTTCGGCTGAAAGATCAAAGATGCCAGATAAGAAAAGATCAATGCTGCTGATGTTCCGACTGCTGCTGCCGTGAATCCTCCTTCGAATAACCCTAGAAACCCATGATTATCAACTGCCTCTTTCATTCCTTTCCATAAACTGAATCCAAAACCAGACAATGGGACGGTCGCACCACATCCTCCAAACGCTTCGATTCTTTTATAAATCCCCAGTGCCCCAAGAATAACACCTGCAATAACTAAGAGTACCATGATCCTTCCCGGCTGTAATGTCGTATGATCCATCAATATTTGCACCAGGATACAAATAATGCCTCCTACTAAAAACGCCCTGATATATTCCATTATTATCTTACTCCTTCCAGAAAGATCGCATGTGCGATCCCTGCAACATTTTCACCTTCATTAAAACTTGTCTTTGACATTAATGCTCCTGTTGGCACAAACAATACTTTCTTCCACGTTCCATCAATGAGCTTCGGTATGATCATCGATGCAAGAACCACTGCACTACAGGCACAGCCGGAGCCCCCAGAATGAGTATCCTGCGTCTCATTCTCATAGATTTCAATTCCACAATCCCCATGAACTTTCGAAAGATCATATCCATTTTCACGAAGCAAATGCAACAAAATCTTCTTGCCAACTTCTCCAAGATCTCCTGTATATACTGCATCATAATCTTCAGGCTTCGACCCAAAATCCACAAAATGCTGATAGATTACTTCTGCCGCTGCTGGCGCCATGCAAGCCCCCATATTCATCGGATCTTCCATCCCATAATCAACGATCTTTCCTGTTGTGATCCCTTGAATCTTTACAGGACCAATTTCTTTTGACACAATAAAACCTCCAGATCCTGTCACAGTCCATGTCGCAGATAATGGTCTCTGATTTCCATATTCTAACGGAAAACGGAACTGTTTTTCAGCACTTCCGATATGACTGGAAGCAATTGCAAGTGAATGCTTTGCAAACCCTCCTGCAACGCTCATCGCTGCCAGAGACATCGCTTCTCCTACCGTTGAACATGCTCCAAAAAGTCCAAACAACGGTATCCCTAATTCTTTCATTCCAGAAAACGTTGCTGTATTCTGTTCCAAAAGATCACCCGCAAACGCGTAACGGATATCCTTCTTATGAAGATCAGCTTTACTGATCGCAAGCATTGCTGCCTGTTTCATAAAACGGCCTTCTGCCAATTCCCAGCTTTCTTGTCCAAAGTATGGATCTTCAATGATCTGATCGATCAGATTTCCCAGAGGACCTTCCCCTTCTTTCTTCCCTGCAACTGATGCCCAGCCTTTTAAGTACGGCGCATTCTCAAACTTTAGACTCTGCATACCACAAATCGATGTCATAGAAACCACCCCCATTGCTTTGTGAATAAATAAATCAATCCAGTAACAAATGATGAGAAGATTCCATATAAGATCACTGGTCCTGCGATCGTAAAAATCTTAACGCCAATACCAAAAACCTGTCCTTCTTTCTGATATTCGATTGCAGCTGAAGCCACTGAATTTGCGAATCCCGTAATTGGCACAAGCCCGCCTGCACCGCCAAATTTTGTAATTTTTCCATAGAAATTAAATCCTGTTAATAAGACACTTAGTAAGATCAATTCAATTGTCACATATAATAATGAATCTTTCTTGGAGAGATTCAAATATTTCATCATTAACTGCTTCATAACTTCACCAAGAACACAAAATGTCCCACCCGTTACAAACGCTTTTGTGCAATTTAACAAACTATTATGTTTTGGTGTAAGATTTTTCACGATCTGTTGATATTCTTCTTTGCTTGGTTCTTTTTTCACTTGTATCACCCTTTCTTCATTTTATGAAAATATATAAAAATAAAGCCAACATCCTAGCATTTTTCCAAATGCGATCCCATAGATTACATATGGAATCCCTGATCTCAAATTTAATCTTCTTGAAAAGATCGGAAGACTTTTGATCGTTTCTGCCAAAGCTCCGATCATACATCCCACAAAGATTCCTCCAAACAATCCATACAGTACAAGAAGCGGGTATCCAGCTTTGATCTGCCAGCGATAAAGAAAGACCAATGTCCCAAGAATCCCTCCAAGTGCCACAAAACTTTCATACATTCTGGCGTTTTTCATACTCTTCGTCAATCCTGCTAATCTCGGGATCACACCTAACATACTCAAAAATGCCAGAAAACTGGCTGCGATCAAGCCGCCTGCACACAATCCGTAAAAGATCAGAAAGAAACTACGAATCCACATCTGCTTCTTCCCCTTTCCGCCCTGCATTGATCATCAATGTATCATTCACATCTCTCTCATAAAGCCTCATCTGTACTTCAAATGGTGTTGGATCATCATTTAACTTGATCTTACCTGCATGATTAAAAAATAGAATGATCCCAATCGCCAATCCTGCCGCATAAGAAATATGAAGAATATTTGGACCATCTGGTGCCTGTCCCATGATCATTTCATAAACGTTATAAAACAATTCTTCGATTCCAACATCCGTGTTATATGTCATAATTGAAAAACTTGCACCAAAAAATGCGACTAAAATTACAAAGACTATCTTTCCATAATGAAAAATCTTTGATTCTTCTTGTTTTCTCTTGTAATATACAATAAAATCTTCGGCACCTAAATTGATCACATCTAATGTCTTATCCACCTGTTTTATCACTTCAACTAACATCAAAACAGAAAAACATTTTCTCTGATCATGATCTCCTATAAAATGATAAACACTTTGATTCTTTATTTTCTGTTCCAAATCCTTGTCGGTGCAGTACAGGGACATGATATCCTTTATTTTAATCTCTGGATGTACAAGACATACACTTTCTTGCGCTTTGATATAAACATTCACTTTGATATCCTCCTTCTCTTACAAATGCACCTTTCACTTCTTCCTTGTTATCTTTGGATACTAAGACACAAAACGCTGCGATCACAAAAATGATCAGTCCTGCACATAAGATCCACTGGTACTTTCTTTTCATTCTTATCACCTCAGCGTTATTATCTGTCATTTTTAACTTTTCATTCATAAGTTGCAAGAAAAATCATGTGGTGTTATAATTTTTCATAGTGACTTTTATCGATAAATCAAAGGAGATCAGCCATGGAACAAGAACAATTAACACTTTATAAGCTTATGATTTTATATTTAATTGAGAAGGTAGATTTCCCTTTGAGCAATTCACAGATTTCTGAATTTATCCTTGATAAGGGATATACCAATTATTTTACTGTTCAGAGAGCTTTTCATGAGTTAGAGGAAGAAAATATGCTCAGAGTCAAGCAGATTCGTAATATGAGCCACTACGCGCTCAGTGACGAGGGATCTGAAGCAATTGAGATGTTTGAATACCAGATTCCAAACTCTATCAAAGAAGATATCGCTCAGTTTTTAAAAGAAAAAGAATATGAGCTTCGTAAGGAAGCCAGTGTGACTGCTGATTTTTATCCATCCAAAGGAGACGAATATACCGTAAATCTTAAGATCAGAGAAAAAGAAAACCTGCTCCTTGAGATCAACTTAAATGTTGTCTCAAGAGACCAGGCAGTTTACATATGTGACCATTGGGAGAAAAAACACTCCGATGTCTATTCTATGCTAATTGAAAAATTGTTATTTGACGAGCCGAATAAATAATTATTCGGCTTCTTCTTGTTGAAGCACCATTGACTCAATGAAATCCCAGATCTCATCTCTTCCCTGTTTCGATAATGCTGAGAATGGGAAAATTGGTGTTTCCTTATCCATCTGAAGCTCTGTGCGGATCTCTTTTAGATGTTTTGGCACTTGGCTTCTCTTTAGTTTATCAAGCTTTGTTGCAATGATCACTGGACGATATCCATTGTGAAGAATCCAGTCATACATCATAACATCGTTCTTTGATGGCTTATGTCTGATATCGATCAGTAAAAAGACCATTTTTAGCTGTTTTGATGTCTGTAAGTAATTTTCGATCATGTGTCCCCATTTTTCCTTGACGGATTGTGTTACTTTCGCAAATCCATATCCTGGAAGGTCTACATAATAAAGTTCTTCGTTAATATTGTAATAATTGATCGTCTGTGTCTTTCCAGGCTGTGCTGAAATTCTCGCATAAGATTTGCGGTTCATCAGTGCATTGATCAGTGATGATTTTCCTACATTTGATTTTCCAGCAAATGCCACTTCTGGCAATGTATTGTCTGGTAATTTACTTGTGATCCCACAGACGGTTTCTAAATTTACACTTTTTATGATCATGTCATTCTCCTCACGTAAAATAAATCCTTTACCGAACATATTCTACGTGAAAGCCCATTATTTGTCAATGGATACATGATGGAGCGGCTTAGTATTTTTAGTGATCGGAAGGATCTGATACCCTTCTTTTTTCAATGTTTTGATCAGCGGATCTAATGCTTTCACTGTATTTGTTGTCTCATGAAGGTCATGCATTAATACAATACTTGTTTTCTGTCTCCTGACATCCTTTAAAATCTTCTTGTTTAACTGCTGAGGACTTTGTTCAAAATTAACCGCATCTTCATTCAATGCATTCCAGTCAAAATAAAGTAATCCCTTTTTGTTCACATACCGGATATACGGTTTTATATTTTTTGCGCAATGATTACTGCTGCCACCCGGAAACCGGTAAATATATGGCTTTACATCTGTTAGATCATATAAATATTTCTGTAGTTTCATAAGGTCTTTCGAAAATGCACCTACATTCGCATAAATCTGATCATAATTATGACTGTAGGAATGCATTGCCAATGTATGACCTTCTAACACGATTCTTTGATACATTTTCTTGGCATGTTCCGTTTCTTTTCCTACGACAAAGAATGTCGCCTTTACCTTATGTTTCTTTAGAATATCAAGAATCTGTGCCGTATGATCGGATGGTCCGTCATCAAAGGTTAAATAAACTTTCTTTTGATTCAAATTACTGTTGGTTAAAAAGCCACTTTCCCCTTCACCCTGACTTGCAATCTGAAACCAGTATGTCTTTGTTCCCTTCCCTTGTGCCAGAAATGTGAACAGAAGAATCCCTATGATCATATATGCAAAAAATTTCTTTTTCATATTCTTCCTCTTTTCTAATTTTGTAAGATATTCTTTTTCTTTAGAATATGAAATTTCAAAAAATATATTCTGGAATATTTTTCAAACAATGATTGATACACAAAAAGAAAGCAACAGATTTCTCTGCTGCTTTCTCTTTGTGTATTAAGAAGTTTTACAAACTATGTAATTATTATACTTCGAAAATCAGATCTCCGTAACTTGGCATTGGCCAGTCTTCTTTTGCTACTAACATTTCCAGTTTGTCTGCTGGTTCACGTACGGCACTCATATCTGTGAAAATCGTATCATGATAGTAGCGAGCCTGAGCTTCACTTTCTAATGCCTGAGCTTCTGGAATATCAGCTTCTAACTTGTTGATCGCTGCAAACAGATCTTTTAAGTTTGCTGTGATATCTTCTAACAATTTTTCCTGTACAGAGCTGTCAACACCAACTGTCTTTAATTCAGCAACGCCATTTGCAAGTTTTCTCTGGTATTTCATAACTGCTGGAACAATCTGTTTCTTAGCGATATCTAATGTTGCAAGTCCTTCAATGTTAATTGTATTAGAATACTGTTCATATAATACTTCAACACGAGATTCTAATTCTTCTTTTGTGTATACTCCAAATTTCTCAAACATCTTAACTGCTTTATCTGTTGTTAATGTCGGGATTGCATCTACCATGCTGTGTAAGTTTGGAAGTCCTCTTCTCTCAGCTTCAGCTACCCATTCGTCAGAATATCCGTTACCATTAAAGATAACTCTCTGATGCTGTGTTAATAATTCTTTTGTGATCTCGTGAGCTTCCATAGCTACTGCTTCAACTCCGCCTTCTACTTTCTCTAATCTGTCACATACATCTGCAAAGACATCTGCTACGATTGTATTTAATACAACGTTTGGATCAGAGATAGACTGTGTAGAACCTACCATACGGAATTCGAATTTGTTTCCTGTAAATGCGAATGGTGATGTTCTGTTACGGTCTGTTGCATCTTTCTCAAATGCTGGTAATGAATGAACACCAGATGCTAATTTGTCTCCATGTTTGGATTCTGTCGCCTCACCTCTTGTTACAAGCTGTTTTACAACATCTTCTAACTGATCTCCAAGGAAGATAGAGATGATTGCTGGAGGTGCCTCATTAGCTCCTAGTCTGTGGTCATTTCCTGGTGTGGAAGCTGACATACGAAGTAAATCTGCATGTTTATCCACTGCTGCGATAATAGATGCTAAGATCAGTAAGAACTGCTGGTTTTCATGAGGAGTTTTTCCTGGATCTAACAGGTTCTTTCCTTCATTTGTTACCATAGACCAGTTGTTATGTTTTCCTGATCCATTGATTCCTGCAAATGGTTTCTCATGAAGTAAGCATTTTAATCCATGACGTCTTGCTACACGTCTCATTGTTTCCATTAATAACTGGTTGTGGTCTGTTGCCACGTTGTTTGAGTTATAGATTGGTGCTAATTCGTGCTGTGCTGGAGCTACTTCATTATGTTCTGTCTTCGCACTGATTCCAAGTTTCCATGCTTCGATATTTAAATCTTTCATGAATCCTTCGATTCTTGGTTTGATAATTCCAAAGTAATGGTCATCCATTTCCTGACCTTTTGGAGGCATTGCTCCGAATAATGTACGTCCAGTGAAAATCAAGTCTTTTCTCTGTTTATATTTTTCTTCATCAACTAAGAAATATTCCTGTTCTGGTCCAACGGATGTGCTAACACGTTTCACATTCTTATTTCCTAATACATTTAATAATCTTGTTGTCTGGATATCTAATGCCTGCATAGAACGAAGAAGTGGTGTCTTCTTGTCTAATGCTTCACCTTTGTATGAACAGAATGCTGTTGGAATACATAAGATACAAGCATTATCTGTTTCTTTGATGAATGCTGGTGATGTACAATCCCATGCTGTATATCCTCTTGCTTCAAATGTTGCTCTTAATCCACCAGATGGGAATGAAGATGCATCTGGTTCACCTTTGATCAGTTCTTTTCCTGAGAACTCAAGTAAAACTTTACCATCGTCTGTTGGGTTAATGAAAGCGTCATGTTTCTCTGCTGTCACACCTGTTAATGGCTGGAACCAGTGAGTATAATGTGTAGCACCCTTTTCAATAGCCCATTCTTTCATCTCATTCGCAACTACGTCTGCAATTGCTGGATTTAATTCTGTTCCTTCTTCGATTGTCTTTTTCAGATCTTTGTAAACGGCCTTTGGAAGACGTGCTTTCATAACACTGTCGTTAAATACGTGGGATCCGAAGATTTCTGATACATTGATTTTTTCCTTCATAGAGTTCTTCCTTTCTTCTCTTACATTTGAAGCATAATCTATATATTTTTCTTCCATTATCTAACTGATAGTAGAAAAAAAGGGGCGACAAACAATATGAAACTAATTGTTTGACGCCCTTGTCAGTAACTTCACTGGTTATAGGATACAATGATTCTTTTTGAAAATCAAGCCCTTTTTTGTATTTTATCCAGTACTTCTATTTGATCGTTACGGAAACAGTTTTTCCATTTACCTTATTGATTCCTTTTAAGCGGAATTTGTAAGTTGTTCCTACTTTGGCTTTTTTCTTTGTATATGTGATCGTTCCGCCTTTGGTTGTTGTTTTTACTGTCTTATATGCTGCTTTTCCTGCTTTCATCTGCACTTTGTAGCTTGCATATCCTGTGACATTTTTAAATGTTACTTTAACTGTCTTGCTTCCGAATTTGGCTTTGGCTACATAGGCTTTAAAATATTTCTTTTTGTTTTTCTTTGTTAGTTTGTATGGTTTTACTTTAAATTTGTAGGATGAGTCTTTGTTGACTTTGATCATCTTTGATGTTTTCTTTCCTACGGTTGTTACTTTTTTGTATTTACCTTTTCCTGCTTTGGCGTAAATGACATAGCCTTTTGCACCTTTTTTCTTTTTCCATGTCAGTTTTACACTTCTTGTGCTTTTTACTGTTTTTGTGACTGGTTTTACTTTTGTTTCGTTGACTACTGTTGTTGCTTCGGATGATGATGGTGTTTTATTAGAAACTTTTTTACCTACTGCAAATAAATATCTGGAGTCATTGATGTAATATAATGTTCCATCATTATCAATATGCAGTTCATTTGCACAGAATTGTTTTTGATCGTCTTTTTCTGGTTCAAAAATCTTTTCGGCTGTTCCTGACGTTGCACCTTTTGAATCCTTAAGCACATAAATTCCACCATTTGGATTAGCATTCACTGTAAAATACACATTTACTGAATCTGTGCCATCTTTTACTACTATTGGTGTACTCTGAGAATATCCTGGAAGATCTGCTTTATAATTCACTTTATACTGATCAGATACAACATCCACAACTGCCATAAATCCCTTTGAATAATCAAATGCAGTTCCTGAAACATAAACTTTTCCATTATAAACTTCCGGAGTAGATGCAATATGTTCATGTTCTCCAATTTCCACTTTATTTACAGCTCCAAATGTTCCATCATTTTCTATTTTTACACCATAAAGATTCGCTGTACTATCTGTCTGTTTGTTATTTTCTCCATAAATAGCATGATCCGCTGCAAGATAAATCGTTTTGCTGGATGTATCATACGCAATACCACCACTAAATTTATTATCTATCTTGACTTCTGATTTAACTTCTCCAGTTTTTTTATCATAAGATTTTAATTTTCCAGAAGCATCACAAATAACGATAACATTCCCAATACTCTTTGCTTTATCCCAGTAATACGTTGCATCATTCTCTTTCTGCCATGTAATTTCTTTTACTTCATAATCCTTGGATGTATCCTCATCTTTTGTTGTTAATGCAACAAGACTTCCTTTTCCTGAGTATGTTCCTGTACTTGCATATAAATATCCATTATCATATACAAATCCACCAGATATTGCATTGCTCTGATCATACTGACCTTTATCTTCTACTTTTTCAACCGGTTTTGTAATCCATACAGACTGTAAGGTATCTGCATCAAATGCCTGAATGATTCCATTGTCGTATCCTACAAAAATCTTTCTATCTCCTGTTCCAATTCCAGCACCATAATGAATGGTATAAGAATCATTTTTATATGATACACTTTTTAAAATCTCACCTGTTTTTTTACTAATTTTCATAATGCGGTGTTCCCCGTCATCTGCAGCATAAATATAATCTCCAACAACTGCAATTTCAGAAAGATTATTATACGTATATGTACCCCAATCTGCTAGTGTTCCAATCTTGTTTGCCCACTTAAGCACCGCCTCACTACTACTCTTCGCTGGCTGCACATCCGTCACTGCTGCTTTTGCACTAACCCCTGATGTCATCAGCACGACAACAGACAATGCCACTGCCGCTACACGTTTCATCGTTCTCATAAATTCCTCCTTGTTATGTCTCATTGATTGATTAGTTTCCTGACTTCTTCATCTTTGAAGAAACCATATTTATATTTAACCCTGTTTAGTTTCTTCACAAAAACAGGTGTTAAAATCCATAAAAATATCACATTCGATACGCAGTATTCAATCGTCACTGGAACCGATGTTCCTAATACTGCCACATACCGCATCCACTGAAATCCATCTCCTGCTGCCAGAAGTGTCCAGATATCCATCACAAAAGAATATGAAATTCCTGAAAGAATCCCAAAAATCGTTAACAGTATCTTACTGTTTTCCAACCATTTTCTCTGATTTAAAATTCCTGAGATCCATCCGATCATTCCCCATGCAAGCATCTGAAATGGAGTCCATGGTCCTTGTCCAAAAAAGAAGTTCGATACCACAGCACTTAAAGATCCACATAAAAAGCCAGATTCTCTTCCAAATGCCATACCACAGATGATCACCATTGCACTAACTGGTTTAAATCCTGGTGAAAATGCAAATAACATTCTGGATGCAACCGTCAATGCGATCATCACCGCAAGCACGACACTTTCTCTTGTCTGTGGTTTCTTCTTTTCATATTTAAAATAGTATGGAATACATGATATACACACCATAAAAATGATCACCGCATTTAACATACGCTTACCACCTCCTGTGGCAGAATGATCACTTTCTCAAAATCTCTCGTAATCTTTGCACACTCTGTCGTATAGAAATAATTTTGTGCAAAAAACTTGGATGGCTCATCAATTCCCTCAATTTTCCCATCAAACATCATTCCAACGCGGTCAGCATACTCAGCACAAAATTCCAGATCATGCGATACGATAAATATCGTTTTTCCCTGATCTGTAAGTTTGCGTAAAAGTTCCCCAAACTTCCTACTGTGTTCCCGATCCATTCCTTTGGTCGGCTCATCTAGCAGCAAGATTTCTGGATCTGCAAGTAATACTTTGATCAACGCTGCCATCTGCTGCTGTCCTCCACTTAGATCATATGGATGTGACTTCTTTTCTCTCATTAGATCCGCCATTTCCAATAATTTATCGATTTTTACTTCTTTTTCTTTTCCCATCTCCAAAAGGTCTTCAAACAACTGATCTTTTACAAACAATAGTGTTGGATCTTGTGGCATATAGACGATTTTTTTCTTGCATTTTAATTTTCCATCAAATTTCATCTGCTTTACCATACAAGAAAGAAGCGTTGATTTTCCACTTCCATTTGCTCCGACAGCTGCAAAGATTTCACCTTCTTTAACTTCAACTGACAGATTCGAAAGAACATCTTTTCCTTTCTCATACCCTGCATATAAATGTGAAATTGAAAGAACTGTTTTTCCTTCAAAATGTGTTTTCTTTATTAACTGATATTCTTTTTTTCTGATCTGTTCTCTTGCTTCTTCCATCGAAAAGGTCAGTTCTATCTGAAATTTCTCTTCTAGCCGAAGAATCTGTGGCAGAGACTGTTCCAATGGATGATGTATTTTTTGAAGATGTCTTGCAACCTCTTTCGGATTTCCCTGTTCGATAACTTTTCCATCATCTAAGATCACACATTCATCTGACATTTCCATCACATCTTCCAAGTTATGCGATGTTAAAATAATCGTTAAACCAAATTCTTTATGTAATTTCTGAAGCATCACAAGAAAATCTTTCCTTGCCGCTGGATCTAACTGTGCGGTCGGTTCATCTAAGATCAATACTTTTGGATGCATTGCCATAACTGCTGCCAAATTCACCAATTGTTTTTGTCCGCCAGATAACTTGTCTGTATCTTCATGGTATATTTTCTGCAGATCAAAATAATTAACGATCTCGGCTACTGTTCGCTTCATCTGTTCATAAGGCATTCCGAGATTCTCAAGTCCAAATGCGATCTCATGCCATACGGTATCCATTACCATCTGGGCTGATGGATTCTGAAATAAATACCCAACTTCTTTTACAGACTGCAAGTCTTTCAATTGTTCTATTTCCTGCCCATCATATAAAACTTTTCCAGATCTTTTACCTTTGGGCAGCAGTTCTTTTTTTAAATGTCTTAACAACGTCGTCTTTCCACTGCCGCTTGGCCCTGCGATCAGAGTGATCTTTCCTTTTTTAATTTTTAATGATACTTGCTCTAGAGAATTTCTATCCGATAACATATATCGAAATGTTAAATTATTAATTTCGTACATCAAAATTCTCCTTCCACATGCATGGTAATAAAAACTGAAATGCCATCATAAGCAACCACAACAGATCTCTCATCTGAAATGCTGGCATAATGATCATCGGATAAAAGAAAAATCTGGAATAATAATGAGTATATGCCCATAAATTCAGTGTCATTAAAATAACAATCTCCGCTATATGAATCCAGTCTTTTCTCTCCCATGTAAATAAATGAAAATGCGTTCTTTTTTTAACTCCATAGCCTCGTGCATTCATTGAATCCAACTGATCCATCGAAGACTCAAATGCCCATGTCGTTTCCATTGACACTGTATTCATGACACGCTGTACAGCCTGTTCTGATTTTAAGGATTTTCGTGTGTTTAAAATCTTCTTTGCATGGTTTTGATATCTTGGGATCAATCCAAATGCCATGGATGTTACGACACCAAGTTTAGGGAAGAATCTGCCTGATAAATAGATCCACTGCTCTTTCTTTATATATTGGTTAAAGATTGAAAAGACCAATAAAAGATTTACTAATACACATCCGTAATGAATTCCATAAAGCAATGCTTCTTTCGTGATCCTTATGTGTGTGTCTGCATACAGGATTGTTCTTCCTCTTTGTACAAATAATGGATTCGTTACAGCCACGATTAAGATCAAAGCAATCAACGGAAAAAAATTTTTCAAACTCCGATTATGATAAAAGTACAACAGGCATAAACAGATCATCTGCACTCCTGTCATCCATGGATGTCTACTAAATGGTGCTTGCAAAAACATTCCTGCAAAATAAGTAAATACAACGAACGGATGGGCTCTTTTTAATGCCTTGATCATCTACAGATCTCCTCTGACACAGGTATACAGCCATTCCACTTTATCCCCATCATGAAGCTTACATTTCCCTGCCATATAGTTTGGAAACTTACCATTGACACGGTACATCCATCCACTGTTTTTTCCACAATCAAATTCGTATAAACCGTCAATTCCTGCTACATATCCTTTAGAAATATCAATATCTACTCCTGTTCTTTTGAGAACATCCATCACGGTATCGCCTTCTTCAAACTCCATCTTCTTCTCATAAATTTTCCCGCCAGCTGGAACTTGGTAATTGGATTGCAATGCACTTTTATTAGAGAGAACTGTTTTACAGCTGATCAGAAATTCACAAGATTGTTCTTGTTTTGCTTCTGTTGTCTGATTCTCTGCCGTCTGTACTGTTGATTCATTTTTACTGGCTGTTGTTGTTTTTGTTGTTTCTTTTGTATTCTTTGTTGTCTTTTCTTTTGTTTTTTTCTTCTTTACTTTTTTCTTTTTAGCTGTTGTTGTGCTTGTCTCTTTCTTTTTTGCTGTACTACTTTTTGTCTTTTTGCTGTTTTTCTTACTCTTCTGTGATTTCTTTTTATCTTTTTTCTTTTCTTTTTTACTTGTTGTCTTTGCTGCTTCTGTCTGCGTTGCATTCTCTTTTGCTGCCGTTGTTATCTGTGCCTGATCTTTTGTATCTTTCTTCTGTGCATTTGAACAGGCTATCATCGATACTGCCATCAATGCAGAAATCAGCCATACCATATATTTTTTCATAAAAAATAGATCCTCCCACGTATACAGCATAAAAGGATCTACTCTAGCTTATTTACATAACAAAAAGACATGCATTCTTATTCATTTCTAAAAAGACTACATTTTATCATCTTATCTTTTGTCATTCTGACACCATGAGGACGACTTCGTCACTCGCAAAGTATATCCTTAGATCATGGCAAGTATTCCGGCTTAAGATCTGCATATACAGATTACCATGAAATTATGCGTTTCTTTTTATTATGTATTATTTGTTATTTGATTGTCAAGATTTTCGAGTGTTTAATAGGATTTCGATGCTTGTTACGATACCTCTTTGATATTTCATAGTTTCATCTGTTTCCCTGTTGGATCAATACGGTAATCTCTTCGATAGATCAATCTTGACACTGGTACGAACTCATATCCTTTTGCTTTGATATTTTTAATGATCTGTTTTAATGCCTGTTTGGTACATTTCGTTCCTGTATGCATCAGAATGATACTTCCAGGTGATAAATTTTTGTGTTCGCAAACTTTCTTAATTAACTGTTCTTTCGTTGGCTCTTGCCAGTCTAGGCTGTCTACGTTCCATTGAATCATATAATAGTTCATTTTTCTTGCATTCCTTACGACGGATTCGTTGTAATCTCCATATGGTGCCCGGAAAAGATCTATTTTGATACCTAACAATCCTTGAATCTTCTGTGTCACCCCTTGAATTTCTTCCTGCTGCTGTTTGTCTGTTAATTTTGTCATGTATTTATGATGATCTCCATGACTTGCAATATCATGTCCTTCCTCATAGATTGTTTTGATATCAGCTGGATATTTGCTGATCCAGTCTCCACAGAAGAAAAAGGTTGCTTTTACATTTTCCTGTTTTAATATTTTGAGAATCTGTGGTATATCTTCATTCCCCCATGCAGTATCAAATGTCAGTGCTATTTGTTTTTTCTGCGTATCTACACAATAGATTGGAAGTTTTTCCTCTTGCATTTCACTCCAAACATAAATGTTGTTTTGTATAAATTCTCTGGCGGGCTGGGTACTGTCACTATTTGTAAACCAGACTACTGTTAAGATCAGAAAGATCATGATCGTGATTTTTCGAAGCATTTTTCTGCTCCCTTTGTTTTTATCATTTTATGAATTCCTGTATAAAAAAAGAATCCTGCCTACACAGAATTCTTTTTCTTATCTCAATTGATATTCTTTATTTTACCTGCCCCTTCTGAATGATGGATACAATATTTAAATCTTTATCTAAAACTACTGCATTCGCATATTTTCCTTCTTCAAGGCTTCCATATTTATCATCAATTCCAATGGATTTTGCTGGATTCAGAGTTGCACATCGGACTGCACTTTCGAATGGAATATGCATTTCTTTGACTACCGTTCTCATACAATCCATTAGGTTTGTTGCAGAACCTGCGATGGCTCCTCCTTCGGTCAGTGTTGCAACGTTTCCTACTACAGTCACTGGCTGTCCGCCTAATTCATACTGTCCATCTTCCATTCCCGTTGCCATCATACTGTCACTGATCAGTACGATCCTCTTGTCTGTAAACATTTCAAAGGTTGCTCTGACACAGGATGGGTGAATATGAACTCCATCGCAGATCAGTTCTACATAACAATCACTGTCTCTTGCTGCTCCAATAACCCCCGGTTCTCTATGATTTAACGGCGGCATAGCATTATACAAATGTGTGATATGATCGGCACCTCTTCTGATTGCTTCACTTGCTGTATCATAATCAGCCATCGTATGTGCAATTGATACATGTACTTCATCTTTCACTTGATTGATAAAATCCATAGCTCCTTCAGTCTCTGGAGCAAGATCCACTAATTTGATCAATCCGCCGGCTGCTTCCTGCAGTTTATGGAATAATTCAACATCTGCCAGCTTGATGTCCTCTTCTTTCTGTGCACCTTTTTTCTCTTTGTTTATAAAAGGCCCTTCCATATTGATCCCGACAAGATCTGCACCTTTTCCATTCTTATGTCCTTTTGCTGCCTTCATTGCCTGAAATAGTTCTTCTTCTGGAATCGTCATTGTCGCAGGACAGATTGCCAATACTCCATTGGATGCTTCATAATCAGCCAGTGCCTGAATGGATTCTTCGGTTCCATCGCACATATCATGTCTGACACATCCATGAAAATGAATATCGACAAGTCCCGGTATCACATAACATCCTTCAGCTTCTACTTCTTTGTTGTCCGTTGTTTCTTTCGCTACGTATTCTCCTTCTACATAGAGATCTTTTTTCTCAAATTTTCCTTCTGGTGTGAATACCAGTCCATTTTTTATAATCATTATATTACCTCGATTTCCGTTACCCATTTGTATTGTTCTTTCTGATTCTATTTTAGCAGTCTGATACTATACAATCAAATAAAACAGGGCTTTTTTGCCCTGTTTTACTGAAACTGATTCTTCCTTCACGGTGCATTTTTGTTTGATCATATTTTTGAATGTACTTTCAAGTTAATAATCATCTCCTGCAAGACCATTCTGTTACTGTCAATTATCAACGCAAAACGAGCCGGCATATCACCGGCCCGTTTTCGGAGAAAACTATGAATAACAATAAAGGCTTATTTACATAATTTTTCCATCTCATCTGCAACAAACTGAACTTTTGGTCCAATGATAACCTGAATGTTACCTTTTCCTGGACGAATGATTCCTGCTGCTCCTGAGGATTTGATCTTCGCTTCATCTATTTTGTTATCATCATTGATTTCCAGACGAAGTCTTGTGATGCAATTATCAATACTCTTAACATTGGCACTTCCGCCTAATCCTTCAAGGATGACTGCTGCCATTGCTGTAAAATCATCATTGGCTAATGTAATATTTTCTTCATCAAGATCGTCATCTTCACGACCTGGTGTTTTCAGATCAAATTTCGTGATCGCGATACGGAATACTACATAGAATACGATAAATGCTGCGATTCCTAAAGGAATGATCATCCATGTCTTCTGTGCTGCTGGTAAGGAAGATGAGAATACAAGGTCAGTTGCTCCTGCTGAGAAACTAAATCCTGCTCTGAATCCTACCAGTGTTGTGATCGTTGTAAAGATTCCGTAAAGGATTGCGTAGATAACATATAAACCTGGTGCTAAGAACATAAATCCGAATTCAAATGGTTCTGTTACACCACAGACAAATGCACAAAGAGCTGCGGATCCTACTAAACCGATGGCAATCTTTTTCTTGTTACTCTTTGCTGTCTGGATCATTGCTAATGCTGCTCCTGGAATACCGAACATCATACATGGGAAGAATCCTGACATGTACATTCCAAGGCTCCATGATACATTCTTAGATGTTTCTCCTGCCCAGAAATGAGTTAAATCTCCGAGTCCAATCGTGTCAAACCAGAATACATTGTTCAATGCATGATGTAATCCTGTTGGAATCAACAGACGGTTTAAGAATGCATAAATACCAGCTCCAACAGCTCCCATCTTGGCAATAGACTGACCAACTGTGATCAATGCTGTAAATACAACTGGCCATACAAACAGTAATACAACTGATACAATGATAGATACAACACCTGCGATAATTGCTACGCAACGTTTACCACTAAAGAATGATAACCAATCTGGTAATTTAGTATCTTTGAATTTGTTATAACACATAGATCCGATCACACCGGCTAAGATACCAATAAATGGATTGGAAATCTTATCAAATGCAAGTGTTGCATCTGCATTCTTTGCAATAGATGGCATGATTGTTGTTACTACTGCTGTAGATAACAAATTTGTGATCATCAGCCATGATGCTAAAGCTGCCAGGCCACCCGTTCCATCATGTTTTTCTGCCATACCAACACCGACACCGATAACAAACAGTAATGCCATGTTGTCGATCAATGCTCCCCCTGCCTTTACAAGGAAGAATCCGATCTGGTTTCCAATACCTGTGATATCACCACCCTGCATGGTTGCAGGACACAGTGCATATCCGATTCCCATTAAAATACCACAGATTGGCAAGCATGCTACTGGAAGCATTAACGCTTTTCCTAATTTTTGTAAAAATTTCATATAGATTGTCCCCTTTCATTTTTACTTTAAGTTTTTCATGTTCTTTTCCTTCTCTTTTAGTTACTCATCTTTGTTATTGTTTTGTTAATTGTATCACCTCTTCCCCTGCTTTTACTTGTTGTCCTGTCAAACACTTCGTGATCTTATAATCACCTAAGTTCGTTATTACGATCGGCGTTGTGACGTCATATCCCGCCTTTGTAATCTCTTCAAGATCAAATTCCAACAAAACGTCTCCTGCCTTTACCTGATCTCCAATTTCTTTATATGTCTGATAGTACTTTCCATTTAATTCCACGGTATCAAGTCCTGCATGAACGATCAGCTCTAATCCGTCTTCTCCCTGAATACAGACTGCATGTTTTGTATCCATTACCGTGGCGATTGTTCCATTGATCGGAGAAACGACTGTTCCATTGGATGGAACAATTGCGATTCCTGGTCCTAATAATTCCTGAGCGAATGTCTGATCATTGACTTCGTCCATTGGGATTGTTCTCCCATCTTCTACTGCTTTTAATGAAATTGTCTTTGCGTTCTTCTCAAACATCTTCTTTAATGAATCAAACATCTTCTTCTCCTTTTTCTATACTGCTTTTTCTGATCCTCTCGATATGCATCGTTAAATATGCAACTTCTGCTGATGTCATATCTTTTTTGTATCTTTCTTTAATAAAAGTCTTAATATATCCTGCACACTGATATTCTTCCGGACAGATCTTCTGGATCATCTCCTGTACATCATCGTTCATATCATCCATTCGTTCTGACGCAAATAACTTTCTGGATAAAAACTTCAAATGTGTGATAAACCGTTCATAACTCAATGACTGGGTATCGATCTCCAAATGGAAGTAGTTCTTTATCTGTTCCATAACATCTTCTAAAAATTCAGTGATCTTTAAAGTATCTTTGACTCTTGTATCAAATTCTGCACTCACGATGTGTAAAGCAATGGATGCCGCATCATCTAATGGGAGTGATATATTCAATCGCTGTTTGATCATTCCTAATGCGTATTCTCCAAGTGCAAATTCTTTCTCATAAAATAATCTTACTTCCCTAAGCATCGGGTTTGGAAAATTCATATGATCTTCATATCGCTGAATCGCAAAATGAATATGATCTGTTAATGTCACATAAATATTCTCGTTTAATTCTGTTCCTAAACTTTGCTTTGCATGTTCTATGATCGCTGTTGAAATCTCAAATTGTTCCATCGGAAGATCTTGTAAGATCTCTTTTAATTTCCGGATCATCTTCGGGTCTTCTAATCGAAAGATCTTCTGAATCTTCTTCTCATCAACTACTTTTCCTTCCTTCCCCTGAAATCCAATTCCTGTTCCAACAACAATGATTTCCTGTCCATCTTCATCGATGCTGCTTACTACGTTGTTGTTCATTACCTTATCTATTTTCATAATCTTCTCTCCATGATCATTGGAAGCTTTTCTTCTAGTATATATATTATATGTTCTATTTTAAAATAAAAAGAAAACCACATTTTATAAATATGAAAGTCAACACTTTCACACTTATAAAATCCGGTTTTGCCTGCATTACCAGTGACAATCCTCAATATTCATATCATTTAAGTCACTTTATTTTCTTAAGTTGCTTTTATCTTATCAGCATTTTATACAAAAGTCAAGCTTTTTTTGGCTTTTTCTTTTTATATTTTTTACAATAGATATTGTGATACTTTTTTACTGCCGGTGCGTGCCATCTTTTACAATCTCTATTGGCTGCGCACCTTGCAGTATGTGTGTTTTTCTTACTAAATTAAGATCATTCCTTGATAACAAGTGTATCATAGCCTTTTTTCTTCAATTCATTTTCCAATCTTACTGCTTCATCAAGCGTATTATATTCCCCGATCTGAACTGCATAATAAGGATCCTTATAAACGATATTCCCCTCGTATCCATCTGCAACCGCACGATTCAGAACATACTGTGCATTAGAAAAATTACGGTATAAACCAATCTGGACACGATAGATTCCCTTCAGAACTTCATTTTCATCTCCGATCGTTTCCATAATTCCATCTGCGATCGCTTGTGCGATCTCTTGAAATTTCTCATCAAATCTTTCGTTGTCCTGATCTGAATTTAAAAAACCTGCCTCGATCAAGATCGCAGGAATCTTTGTTCTTCTTAATACAGTAAGATTCGGGCGCTCTTTAACTCCAATATTACGAAATCCTACTTGTTCTAAGTTCGCATTTACATTTCTTGCCATCTCTGCTTTGATCCCATGATCATCAAACACCAGTGTTTCAACGCCTTGATATTCATTCGCATTTGGACTTGCATTTCTATGAAATGAGATAAAATAATCAGCTCCACTTTCATTCCCAAGCCTTGCTTTTTCAGATGGTGACTGGTAGATATCACTTTGTCTTGTGTAGGATACTGGAACGCCATTTTGCTCTAAAATCTGACCGACTGCGAGTGTCAGTCTTAGATTGTCGTCTTTTTCCTTTCTTCCATCATACTGGGCTCCATTATCATAACCGCCGTGGCCAGCATCTAAAATTACTCCTGCCATATTATTTTCCCTGTATTTCTTTCTTCTATCAGACTATTCATTTCTCCATGTTTTGTGTTATATTGGTAGTAGATAACCTGATGATAAAGAGTTTTATTGAAAATATGACCTATTACTTGACAAAAAATTTAGGGGTATTATTACAAATTTAATAATACCCCACCTACCATGTATCAATATTTATTATCTTCGTTTTCTATTCTACTATATTATGATTCTTTTTTCAACAACTATTTTAATTTAAAACATTTATTTTTTTAAATTAAAATAGTTGTTGAAAATATAAATATATTGTTATAAAATAAACTCAAGGAGTTAATGATTTATGAAATACAAAAAACTAACACCATCACAATTAAATATCATGAAAACATTATGGGACAAAAAAGAGCCTATGATCGCTTCTGATTTTGTTCAACTTGATCCTTCACTGAATCTGAATTCCGTTCAATCTGCATTGCGTTCTCTACTTAAGAAAAACTATATTGAAGTTTCCGACATTGTATATAGTGGTAAAGTTTTAACCAGACGTTATATTCCTGTTGTTTCCTCTGAAGATTATGCTTCTGAGAATATCAACGGAGTACTGAAAGATCTTTTATCTTCTAATATACTTCTTCAATATGTGGAGTCTGAAAATGATATTAAAGTGATCGAACGTTTACAGGAGAAATTAGAGGAACGTAAGAAAATTCTAGAAAGGAAGTCTTGATATGACACCTGCGAATTATGGTTCCGTATTTAGCTGCTGTCTTTTTAGCAGTCTGATGATGCTTTATCTTTATGTATTTTGTAGAAGCAAACGATTTATCTTAAGGAACGGAACCTTTGTGATTTATCTTGCTGTCGGAGTTGTCATGATCCGTATGCTTTTGCCTTGGAATTTTCATTTTGCAATGAATGTTGAATCCCATAAAATTCTTCCTTTTCTTTTTGATCTTTTAAGGGTGAAGATTTTATCTGTGGAATTTCTGACAATCCTTGTGATCATTTTTTGCTTTGGAAGTTGTTTAAGACTTGCTTTATATTTCTATAAACTTGTTCGCTATCGTCATTTACTTCATCAGTTAGACCCTCTCGATGACATAAGAATATCAAGAATCTTTTCTGATATTTTGGAAGAATATCATTGTACGAAGCAGATTTTAATCTATCAGGTGCCTGGCCTTTCCAGTCCTGCAATTTCTGGTCTGATTCATCCAGTGATCCTTCTTCCTGACAGAGAATACAGTGATCAGGATCTGCGTTTTATTTTTATGCATGAACTCAATCATTATCTACACCATGACTTATGGAAGAGTTTTTTCTGGGAACTCGTTGTATGTATCTACTGGTGGAATCCTCTTTCTTATATGATTCGCCGTCTGATCAAAGATACTGCGGAATATGCAAATGATATCCGACTTACCAAAGACAGAGATGAACTTACAAGAACAAATTATATGTTAAGTCTTCTCAATACTTCCAAACAGACTCATACGTTCCACACCCTTCCAACACTGCATTTTCAGGAAGGTACGATTTTAAACATTGAGAAAAGATGGAAAGGGCTATGATTTGTATGTCAAACATGAAGATGCTTTTATAAATTCAGGAATCATTGAAAACCCTGAAGATTATAAAGGTCCTAAAATATATTCTAGCAAAAAGGAGGCTACGAAATTTTATGAAAACATTAAATAAATTTATTTTTCTATTCTTACTTAGTTTTATCTCTATTGGTGTATTTTCTGGCTCAATCGTCTCAGCCCAAGATACCGTAAGCGAACCTTCCATTGCTGTTTCAGAAGAAGATTCCTCTGTATACAGCGGCGATGTCATCGTTTGGAAATATAAAACTATGAACGGGAAATTATACAAAAGAAAATATAACCAAACAACAAAAAAATGGATCGGGAATTGGATTCCAGCTTAGTGAGCATGAAAAAGAAAGGAAATCAGACATCTTAAATCTGATTTCCTTTCTTTTTCTCTATCAATTTCTGCGTGATCAAAGATACCATAATTCCACAAAACGCCCCACAGCTATCAATCATCACATCAAATACTTTTCCTTCTCGTCCTGGAACAAACATCTGATGAATCTCATCTGTTGATGCATATCCTGTAGAAATCAACTGTGCGGTCAATACTGCTTTCTTTCGATCTAGCACATCACATGACACCGCCTTATAAGTAAAGAATCCAAGTACTGCATATTCCGTAAAATGTGCTGTTTTTCTAACAAACGTATGCACCGCTTCTGCATGCATCATAAGATCATCATTAGAATGAATCTGGAAAAATCCAAGAAAGCTTAGGATCCTTGCAAGTTCTTTCGCATATCCGATACTCATCCCTGCTGAGGATGTGCCGTTCTTTGCAGAAAATGAAAAAATCAAAATCATCAAAACGAGTGTTATCCCCCAGTATAACACTCGTTTTGTCTGTTTCTGTACTCTCATACAGACTCCTATAAGCGGTTTCCGTACATCTTATCGAAATAGTTTGCATACTCTCCAGATAAAATGTTCTGCCACCATTCTTTGTTATTTAAGTACCATTCGATCGTCTGTGCAATTCCTGTGTCAAAGTTATATTTTGGTTCCCATCCAAGTTCTGTCTCTAGTTTTGTTGGGTCGATTGCATAACGCATGTCATGTCCTGGACGGTCTGTTACGAATTTGATTAGACTTTCTGGTTTGTCTAACGCTTTTAAGATTGTCTTTACAACTTCTAAGTTAGTACGTTCGTTATGTCCACCTACGTTGTAAACTTCCCCGACTTTTCCTTTGTGGATGATCAGGTCAATAGCTTCGCAGTGGTCAGATACGTGTAACCAGTCACGGACATTTTCACCTTTTCCATAGACTGGAAGTTCTTCGTCTGCTAAGGCACGGCTGATCATTAGTGGAATCAGCTTCTCTGGGAAATGATATGGTCCGTAGTTGTTTGAGCATCTTGAGATCGTCACTGGAAGTCCAAATGTTCTGTGGTAAGCTAATACAAATAGGTCTGCACTTGCTTTAGAACTGCTGTATGGGCTTGATGTGTGCAGTGGTGTTGTCTCTGTGAAAAATAAATCTGGGCGGTCTAATGGAAGATCTCCGTATACTTCATCTGTAGATACCTGATGGTAACGTTTTACACCGTATTTCTTTGCTGCATCTAACAGTACGACTGTCCCTTCTACGTTTGTTTTTACAAAAATAGATGGATCTTCAATAGAACGGTCTACATGGCTTTCTGCTGCGAAGTTTACAACGATATCGAATTTTTCTTTTTCAAATAAATCCATGATAAATTCACGGTCTGCGATATCACCTTTGACAAATTTGTAATTTGGTTTGTCTTCCACTGGTTTTAATGTTTCAAGGTTTCCTGCATATGTTAATAAATCCAAGTTTACGATCTCGTAATCAGGATATTTGTTTACCATATGATGAACAAAGTTTCCACCGATAAATCCGGCTCCACCGGTTACTAATATTTTCATGCTATTCTCCTTATTTATCTAAAAATTTTCCTGCCATAACGTCCATTAAATACTGTCCATACTGGTTTTTCTTTAATGGTTCGATATCTGTTAATAACTGGTCCTTTGTGATCCAGTGATTTAAATATGCGATCTCTTCTAAGCAGGCGATCTTTCTGTGCTGATGTGTTTCGACTGTTTTTACAAAGTTTGTTGCTTCCACTAAGGATTCATGTGTTCCTGTATCTAACCATGTAAATCCCTGTCCAAGTAATTCAACATCTAACTCACCTTTTTCCAGATAGATCTTATTTAAATCTGTGATCTCTAATTCTCCTCTGGCAGATGGTTTTAATTCTTTTGCATATTTTACGACATTGTTATCGTAGAAGTATAATCCTGTGACACAGTAGTTTGATTTTGGCTTTTCTGGTTTTTCCTCAATGGAAATGGCTTTTCCATCAGAATCAAATTCAACGATTCCGAAGCGTTCTGGATCATCTACATAATATCCGAAAACAGTTGCTCCTTCTTTTTTATTTGCGGCACGTAACAGGCGTTTCTTCAATCCATGTCCGTGGAAAATGTTATCTCCAAGGACCATAGCTACACTGTCATCTCCGATAAAATCTTCTCCAATGATAAATGCCTGTGCAAGTCCGTCTGGTGATGGCTGCACTGCATAAGATAAGTTCACTCCAAACTGATGTCCGTCTCCTAACAAAGACTCAAATCTTGGCGTATCACTTGGTGTGGAAATGATCAGAATATCACGGATTCCTGCATTCATTAATACAGATAATGGATAATAGATCATTGGTTTATCATAAATTGGCAGTAACTGTTTGGATGTTACCATGGTTAATGGGTACAGTCTGGTACCGGAACCTCCGGCAAGAATAATTCCCTTCATTTGTGTTCCCTTTCTCCCTCTGGGTAATAATTAAAACTTAAATGTGTCTTTTAAACCTTTCCATTTCTGGTCTTTTTCAGAAATGATCAAGTCAACGCCTTCTTCTAATGGCCATTCAACTCCGATTTCTGGATCATTCCATGCAAGACCGCCTTCGTCTCCTGGATGATAGAAATCTGTACATTTGTAGCAGAATTCTGCTTCATCAGATAATACTAAGAATCCATGTGCAAATCCTTCCGGAATATAGAACTGTTTCATATTTTCTGCTGATAATTCTACACCGAACCATTTTCCATAAGTTTTGGAATCAGATCTTAAGTCTACAGCTACGTCAAATACTTTTCCTCGCACAACTCGTACTAATTTTCCCTGTGGAAACTGTTTCTGGAAATGTAATCCACGAAGTACGCCTCTTGTAGACATAGACTGGTTATCCTGTACGAATACCATATCAAGTCCTGCTTCTTTCATGTCGTTCTGGTTATATGTTTCTACGAAATATCCTCTTTCATCTTTAAATACTGTTGGTTCAATAACATAAAGTCCTTCAATATCGCAAGGTGTTACTGTAATTTTTCCCATGATCGTTCTCCTTTTTATTTTAATATTCAATCTCTTTTAAATATCTGTTTAATGCATCCTGCCATGTTGGTAATGGTGTAAATCCATTGGCTGTCAGCTTGCTCTTATCCATTCTGCTGTTAGATGGACGTTTTGCCTTCGCAGGATATTCGTCACTGCTGACTGGTGCAACGGATACGTTCATCCCTGCCTGTTTGAAGATTTCACAGGCAAATTCATACCATGTGCAAATTCCTTCATTTGTTGCATGATATCTTCCATATTTGTCTGTCTGGATCATATCCACTAACAATCTTGCAAGATCATATGTGTATGTTGGTGACCCTGTCTGGTCATTGACAACGGTTAAATGATCGTGTGTCTTTCCTAAGTTTAACATTGTTTTGATAAAGTTCTTTCCATTCACTCCAAATACCCAGGCGATACGGACTGTGAAAAATTTCTTTACATGTTCTTCGATAGCAAGTTCCCCTTCATATTTTGTCTGTCCATAGACATTAAGAGGTTCTCTCTTATCATCTGGTTCCCAAGGTCGCTCACCCTGCCCGTTAAATACATAGTCTGTGCTGATATACATCATTTTGATATCTAATTCTTCACAGACTTTTGCGATATTTTCTGTTCCCTGTGCATTAACTTTTCTGCAGATTTCTTCGTTATCTTCTGCAGCATCAACGGCTGTGTATGCTGCACAGTGGATCACTGCATCTGGTGCTGCTTCTTTGATCACTTTATTTACCTGATCGGCATCTGTGATATCCATTTCATCAATATCCACACCAATTCCTTCAAGCCCCTGTTTTTCTAGTTCGTTCATTACGTCATAACCAAGCTGTCCTTTGACTCCTGTGACAAAAACTCTCATAACTCCTCCTTTATGGTTTACATATAAAAATCCCGGCAGATTTTGTGATCTTGATCACTCCTTTGGCTGCCATCTTCTTTCTTACAAAGTCTTTAAATTCTAAATAACGATGATTTAAATATTCATGCTGATTTCCGTGACAGGATAAAATATAGGAGATCAGTGGTTCTGGCTGATCGACTAACAATTCATCCTCATAGTCAATTTCTTTTACTTGTGAAAATACTTTTTTTAATTGTTCTTCTCCATTTTCCAGACCAAAGACATCATATAATTTGTGATCAGAAAGCGTGATCCTTTCATCAAAATCTTTGATCAGCTGGGTAATTTCCTGCATATGACTGCTTCCATAGGTACTGCAGATAAATGTTCCATTTTGTTTTAGAACTCTTTTGATTTCGTTAAATACTTGTTGTCGGTCATCCAGATAAAATAATACATGGTTTGCGATCACTTTATCGAAACTGTGATCTTCTTTTGGAATCTGTCTACAGTCGATCATCTGATAAGAAATCTGTCCTTTTCCCTCTCCGACATAGTTCCTGGCATCTTTTACCATACCTTGTGACTGGTCGGATAAAGTAACATGGACATTTTTTGGAAGATTTTTATTCTTCCACAGTTCCCCTGTTCCACATCCTAGTTCTAATACTTCGTCTTTTTCTTTTAAGTTTAACTGCTCATAGATCCATTCAAACCATGGTTGTGGATTTTGTGAATATTTTTGATGAAGTCCGATACGGATATCAAGATTTGATGCATTCTTATATTGTTCTACCAATCCTTTTTCCAGATTGGTTACGTGAAGAAGATTCATCATCTGTGTCCAGTCGATTTCTTCTTCATTATCCATCTTTTGTTCCATCTCTTCTAAGGATTGCTCTACCAGTTTTAAGTGTTCCATCTTTTTTTGTACAAGGTATAACTGTAAGCCGATAGATTCTTTAATGAAATCCTGATCTTCATCGTTGATCGTCATCGTCATGATCTCTTCCAAAGAAAATCCGAGGTATTTTAATGACAAGATTTTTTGTAATTTGGCAAAATCGGCATCTGTATAAAGACGATATCCATTGTCTGCAACTTTACTTGGCTTTAAGATGCCTTGACGGTCATAGTAGCGGATCGTTCTTAGTGTTACATTCGCTTTTTTTGCAAATTCACCGGATGTATAGTATCCATCTTTTGTCATTTAGATTCCTCCTTGGTTTTCTCTCTATACGTTATCATAAAGGGTGACGTAAGGGAAGTGTCAAGAAAAAATTTTTATTGTATAACGGAAATGTATTGAGTATTCATAAAAACATAAAAAAAGATAGAGGTACGAAAAACGAATTCCATTGACGGATTTTTTGCAAAACGCTGATCCGCCAACACTCCTGCACAACTCACTGCGTTCAAACAGTGCCCGTGTTGGCTGCGATTTTGCAAAAAATCCTATGGAATCCTATCATTTCGTACCTCTATCTTTTTTTATGTTTTTATGAATACCTGAAGACATTCTCGTATAAAATTAAGAATTTTTAAACGGAAGGGTGTGTATGTTAGACGTTATTGGTTTTCAATTTTTGTAGTGATTCGTAGAAAATACTTTCTATTTAATTTATACTCCGTGACTTTTCATTCAATAGCTTGTATACTCTAATTAATCAATTTATTGTTATTTTTAATTTTATGGGGGTTGTTGTTTATGCTTGATAAGTCTCTTGTTTATAAAGATATTGTGATGTGTCTGCCTTTTGAGGATTTAGAGGATCTTAAGGTTCCTGTTTTGCCTGATGGATATTCTTATAAGATGTTTGAATCTGGGGATGAGATTGCTTGGGCGAAGCTTGAAGTGTTGGTTGGAGAGTTTGATTGTTTTAAGGATGCTTCTGCTTATTTTGCTAAAACTTTTTTAACTCATGAAGAACTTTTAGCTGACCGGGTTTGTTTTATTGTGAATCCTGAGGGAGAGATTGTTGCTACGACGAGTGCTTGGTTTAAGACAAATGGCGATATTCGGTTTCCTTTGATTCATTGGGTGTCTACTTCTCCTAAAGAACAGGGGAAGGGGCTTGGGAAGGCAATTGTTTTGTTTGCTTTGTCTCGTTTTCTTGTTGTAGAACCGGATGCTGATTTTATTTTTCTTCATACACATACTTGGGCTTATAAGGCTGTTGGTATGTATCAGAAAATGGGATTTCGAATTACAAAAAAAGCCCTGCCGACTAGCAGAACTGATTTTTCTTGTATGGATGTTTTGAAAGATGTACTTCCTAATTCGATTATTGCTCAGCTTTTAGAGAAAGATTAAGATGCTGTCCAGTCACATTGATCTTATATATACTAACACACACGTATATTTTTAATCATCTTAATTGACATAAAAATATATAAATGTTACTATAATAATAGAAAAGGTGCTACCGATGACGGTTTGCCTGATATAAACGATTGAATAACCGCTCACATAACTTGTCAGGTCAATGGGCGGTTATTTCTCTATCTTGGCATCATGCTTTCCACGCACATAACCAAGACTATAAAAAGCCACACACAACGAAATCACTGCAATTAGTTCTGTAATGGTTAGCATAACTTCAAGCCCCCTTTTCGTAAGATTTCTCAATAATAGAGATTGATCTATGTAATCGGGGCTAGAACTCCCCGTAGGAAGCAAACCGCCATTCACGTCAATGTGAAGTAACACCTGTTTTTATTTTATCAAATTGTATATACTTATTCAATCAAAATATTTCATTTATTAAACTTTATATAGTATTAATTTGACATCCCTAGGTTTATATTTCAAATATTTTAACAAATCGGTGCTTGTTTAAGCCCTTTCATCTTCTGTCACATACGCGTAAGCCTACCTACAAATCAGAATCTGTCTACACGAATCACTGCATAATGTTTCCCCTGCATCTCGTCTTTAATCTTCTGCTTAAGATCCTTCACGATCTTCTCTGGCTCATAATCTTTCCCATAAGGAATCACAAGATCAAAGATCACATTCGTATGTGTTGGCCCTTTGACCATTCGAAAGTCATGAACTGACAGTGTCTTGTCATATTTCTTAACAATATTAAAAACTTCTTTTCTTGTCTCATTCACTTCCTCATCATCCGTCACTACAGGATCCATATGGATTGTTGCTTCGCAGTGATATTCTTCCATCAAACGCATTTCAATATGATCCATCAGATCATGTACTTCCATCATGTCTTTATTGTATGGAACTTCTGCATGCAAAGAGACAATTCTTCTTCCTGGACCATAGTCGTGAACAACGATATCATGAACTCCGATGACCATCTTATGATTTAATACAGTCTCTGTGATCTTAGCGATCAATTCTGGATCTGGGGATTCTCCTAATAGTGGGTTCATGGTATCTTTGATTGATTCATAACCACCCCAGAGTACAAAACATGCAACAAAGATTCCGACAATTCCATCAACATTTAAATGAAAATAATGGAATACAAGCATTCCTCCAACAACTGCTGCTGTTGAAATACAATCATTTAAACTATCCGCTGCTGTCGCTTTCATCGTTTCAGAGTGAATTCTCCATCCGATTCCTTTGTTAAACATATACATCCAAAATTTTAATGCGATCGAGATTACTAATATTACATAAGAAATCCATTGTTCTGTGATCACCTCTGGATGAATCACTTTTTCTACTGATGTTTTAAATAATTCCACTCCCATCATCAAGATCAGGATAGATACAACAAGTCCTGATACATATTCCATCCTTCCATGTCCGAATGGATGATCTTCATCTGCTGGTTTTCCAGCCATTCCAAATCCGACAAGTGTGATAATAGAAGATGCTGCGTCAGATAAATTGTTAAACGCATCTGCTGTGATAGAGATTGCTCCTGTGATGATTCCTGCGAAAAATTTGGTTGCAAATAAGAAGATGTTACAACAGATTCCTACAATCCCTGCCATCTTTCCATAAGCATTTCTTACTTTTGCATCCTTTACATTTTCTTTGTCTTTAATAAATAATGATATTAATAAGTTTGTCATAAAAAACTCCATCTACATAGTAAATGGGAGTCCTAATGACCCCCAATGTACTTTTTCTTTATATTTATGAGGATCTTTACCTCATATGTTCACTTTATGCTTCTACGATCTTACCTGCGATTGCTGATGCAGCTGCTGTCTTAGGTGATCCTAAGTAGATTTCTACTTTTGACGTTCCCATTCTTCCTAAGAAGTTACGGTTGTTTGTTGCAAGAACACGTTCTCCATCTGTCATGATCCCGCCTGCACGTCCACAACATAATCCACATCCTGGATGCGTGATGATTGCTCCGGCTTCTGCCAAAATCTTCATGTATCCAGCATCCACTGCCTGTTTATAAATCTTTCTACTAGCTGGTGTTACGATCAATTTTACATAATCAGCAACTTTCTTTCCTTTTAAGATCTCTGCTGCCGCTTTCAGATCTTCTAATCTTCCGTTTGTACAAGATCCGATAAATACCTGATCAAGCTCTGTTCCTTCGACTTCTTTGACAGCTCTGATCTTATCTACCTGTGATGGACATGCTACTACTGGTACTAAATCTTCTGCTTTATATGTGATTGTCTGGCAATACTCAGCATCTTCATCTCCATATAACCAATCAACATCAGCTAAATCTACCTTAGAATATTCAGCTGTCTTTTCATCCGGTGCGAAAAGTGCTGCTTTCGCTCCTGCTTCGATTGCCATATTTGACATTGTCATTCTGGCTGCAACACTCATCCCATCAACTGTGCTTCCAGAGAATTCTAATGCTTTATAAGTAGCTCCAGCTGCTGTTAAATCTCCGATCAATCGTAAGATAATATCTTTAGAACTTACATTTTCAGGAAGTTTTCCATCAATGACTACTTTGATCGTCTCTGGAACTCTTACCCACATCTCTCCTGTTCCAAGGATCGCTGCCATCTCTGTATAACCGATTCCTGAAGAGAAACATCCAACACAACCATAAGTTGTTGTATGAGAGTCTGTTCCGAATACGATATTCCCAGGTTTCGCATATCCACATTCTGTCATTAACTGATGGCAGATTCCATCACTTCTGTGAACATTTTTCATGCCATATTTCTTGGCAAATGCATCACCGATCTTGAAATGTCTGATATCGTCTGTTGTACTTGCTGGTACCATGTGGTCATAGATCAATACGACTTTGTCTGGGTCCCATAACTTTGTAAATCCCATTTCTTCGAATTTCTCCGCTACGAATGGAATAAAGATATCATGGATCATAACACGGTCTACATTTACTGTCTGGATCTGTCCTGGTTTTACACTGTCAACACCAACGTTTCTGCTGATGATCTTTTCAATCATTGTCTGTCCCATATCTTTATTTCACCCCATTTCTTTTCTTCATGGCTTCTACTAATCCACCGGCGTTGATGATCTCCATCAAGTTATCTGGAAGGGAATGGATCTCATAATCTGTACCATTATATGTGATCTTCTCTCCTAAAGTAACTTCAATCTCATCACCTTCTTTAACTGCATCCTGAATCTTGTCATTCTCAATTAACAGTAATCCATTATTGATGGAATTACGAAAGAAAATACGTGCAAATGATTTGGCAATGACGCATTTAACTTTTAATGCTTTGATGATCTCTGGTGCCTGTTCTCTTGAAGAACCGCATCCAAAGTTGCTTCCTGCTACGATAATATCTCCTTCACCAATCTGTCCTGCTAATTCTGGACGAAGTGGAGAAAATCCATACTGTTTCATATCTTCTACGGTTGGGAGTGCCAGATATTCTGTTGGGATGATGATGTCTGTATCAATGTCATCTCCAAGCACCCAAACCTTTCCTTTAAACTGTTCCATATCTATTCCATCCTTCTTCCTTAAATCTGGTCTACTGTTGTGATCTTACCTGCGATCGCTGATGCTGTGACCGTCGCTGCTGATCCTAAATATACATAAGAATCTGGATGTCCGGCACGTCCTTTGAAGTTTCTTGTTCCTGTAGAAATCAAAACTTCATCTTTCCCGATGACACCCTGACAGCTTCCCCAGCAAACACTGCAGTTACAGTTCATAACCATTGCTCCGGATTCCATGAAAATATCGATCAGACCTTCATCTAATGCCTGCATATAAACTTCATTGGAAGCTGGTGCGATCAAAAATCTTACGCTGTCACTTACTTTCTTACCTTTTAAGATTTCAGCAGCGACTCTTAATTCTTCGATACGTCCATTGTTACATGATCCTAAGAATGCTTCATCAATTTTCACATCCTTGACTTCTTTGGCATCCACAACATCATCGATCTGATGAGGTCTTGCAACAACTGGTTTGATCTCGTCTAAGTTGATATCATAAACTTTCTCAAATACCGCATCGTCATCACTCTTGAATAAGTTCTCAGCTTTTCTTCCACGACTTTCTACGTATTCTACAACTTTCTCATCTGGCTCAACGATTCCAGTCTTAGCTCCTGCTTCAACAGCAAGGTTGCAAAGAACTAAACGTTCATCAATATCAAGGTTATGAGCACCTTCTCCAGCAAATTCCATGATCTTGTAGTTGCATCCATTTGCTCCTACCATTCCGATGATAGAAAGCATTAAATCTCTGGCGTATACACCTTCTCTTAATTTACCATGCAGGTTAAAACGGATCGTGTCTGGAACTAATACCCAAGACTGTCCTGTTACCATAGCGTATAAGAAATCAGTACATCCGATCCCTGTACCAAATGCTCCTAAAGCTCCATATGTACACGTATGGGAGTCTGCACCCATGATAAATTCTCCTGGACATACATGATTTTCTACCATGATCTGATGGCAGACACCTTTTCCTTCATATAATTTGATCTCATGCTCTTTTGCAAAATTACGCATCTTTCTATGTGCTGCTGCTGTTTTTGGATTCTCCGCAGGCACATTGTGGTCCATGATAAATACCAGTTTGTCTTTGTCCGCGATCTTTGGATGTTTTAACTGGTTATGATACATATCAATTGTTAAATGTGTCGTTCCGTCATTACTCATTAAACGGTCAACTTCAATCGTATGGATCTCTCCTGCTTTTACCTGATCTACTTTCGCAGCTCTTGCAATAATCTTTTCTCCGATGGTCATTCCCATGTTCCTATTCCTCCCCTTCATTCAAGAAATTGATCAATCCACCATGATCTAAGATATTCTGCATATATGGTGGCAGCTTGGTACATGGAAGGGTTTCATCCTCTGTTTTGATCCATCCTTCAGACAGGTTGATATCAATGTCAGCTCCGTCTTCCACTTTGTCATATAAGTCTTTGCTGATGATCACTGGTAATCCGATATTGATAGAGTTTCTATAGAAGATTCTCGCAAATGATTTAGCAACCACTGCTTTGACACCTAACGCTTTCAGTACACTTGGCGCCTGTTCTCTGGATGACCCACATCCAAAGTTCTCTCCTGCTACAACAATATCTCCTTCTTTTACCTTCTTGGCAAAATCTTTATCAATTGATTCAAAAGTATATACTTTCATCTCTTCAATATTTGGCAATAACAAATATTGTGACGCGATGATCTGATCTGTATCTACGTCGTTATGGAATTTAAATACACGTCCCATTGATCTTCCTCCTGTTTTGTATCTTTTATTTTTAAGGATACTATAAAATGATGTAAGTGTCAAAAGTATAAATTGCGTTTGTGCTTGCACAAATAAGCAATTTATACTTATTGACACGCCGAACAACGAGAACGGAATAAAATGGTGTGAATACACCATTTTATGGGAGTTCGAGGTGTTCGAAGATTGTGGAATTGCGTAGCAATGAAACAATCTGGATACATCAGAGAGTGGCAAAATTTACTTTTGACACTCTCATCATAGTCTGATAACAAAAAAAGAATGGTAATACGTAAAATATTACCACCCTTTATCTTCGAATTCCGTATAATTTCATCAAAAATCTCCGAAATGGAATCAAATGCAGCCAGATATGTTCAAAAAACTCCCACCAAAAATCTCCAGGTGCGATCCATTTTCCTTTACGCTTTACTTTTGTAATGATCGCAAAAACCTGTTCTTTGTCAATCGGTCCTTCCATATCTACCTGTGCATCTCCGATAATAAACAGCTTTCCCTCCTTGTTGATGTGATGAATCCGATGCATCACATACGCCTCATCTCTTCTCTGAAAAAACACCATATCCCCAGCTTTCAATTCTTCTTCTGGCTTCTTCATCAAAATATAGTCTCTTTGATGGATCAAAAACGGATTCATACTGCTCCCACTGATCATCATGCTGACTTCTTTTCCCTCTTCTACCAGATCTTTCAATACCGGGATATAAACGTTATTTGCAATCTGTCTCATTCATCCAATACCAGTCCATGTTCATAAAGTGCTCCGACAAATCCTTCTACATCTGTCCTTGCTGTTTCTTCATCTACTTCAAATTCATCCATGATCTTATCAACCAATTCTTCTTTTGACTTCGATTCATCTAAATTCTTCCAAATAAATGCTGCCACTTCATTTAATGTGATCATTCCATTAAACTGCTGAGTTGCAGCCCCTGTTGGTACAAGAATTACTTCACCTGCGATATCACGAAGCATAAAATCTGTATTACGTTTCATATGCTATGGCCCTCTTTCTTATTTTTCTTATTTTTTCTTATTTTTATTTCTTTCCATGTATATGGATTGATCAACAATAACATTGGAAATAATTCCAGTCTTCCCGCTAACATATCAAAGATCATAACGATCTTGGAAAGATTCGAATACATTGAAAAGTTTCCAGTTGGTCCTACGATATTAAGCCCAGGACCAATATTATTCAATGTTGCAACAACTGCCGTAAAATTGCTTGTAAAATCGAAATTATCAATAGAAATGATCAGTACAGAAAACATCAGTACAAATGCATATGCAATCATATAAACATTGATCCCTCGAATAACTTCATGTTCTACAATTCTTCCGTTGAATTTGACCTTACGTACCGTTCTTGGATGTAAGTATGAGAGCAGCTCTTTCTTGACGGTCTTTAACATAATGACCAATCTTGATACTTTCATACCACCACCGGTACTTCCGGCACATGCTCCTGAAAACATCAGCATTACCAGAATAAACTTTGAAAATTCCGGCCATTTATTAAAATCTGTTGATGCATATCCGGTTGTCGTGATCACTGTTCCTACTTGAAAAAGTGCATGGCGGAATGCCTGCTCGATCGTTGGAAATAAACTGTGTATATTATATGTGATCATTGCTACAGATGCACCAATAAATAATAAGTAATATTTTAATTCTTCATAATGGATCGCATCTTTGAACTTCTTGATCAAAATAAAATAATATACATTAAAATTTACTCCAAATAAGATCATAAAGATCGCGATCAAATATTGTATGTATGGTGAGTAAGATGCACACCCTGAATTCAATATCGAGAATCCACCAGTTCCAGCAGTACCGAATGCAAGTAACAGCGAATCAAATAATGGAAGCTTTCCTAAAAGCAACAATACTACCATCACAATAGTCATAAAAATATAAATCTTATACAAGATCATAGATGTTTTTCGAATCTTAGGAACCAGTTTTCCAACAGATGGTCCTGGACTTTCTGCTCTCATCAGATGAATATTCTGACCACCAACCAATGGCATGACAGCTAATACAAACACGAATACACCCATACCACCTACCCAGTGAGTAAAACTCCTCCAGAATAAACTACATCTTGCTAACGCTTCTACATCCGTTAAGATACTTGATCCTGTTGTAGTAAATCCTGAAACAGTTTCAAACATCGCATCTACAACCGATGGAATATCTCCATTGATCACAAATGGCAGTGCTCCAAAAAAACTCATCACGATCCAACTGATCGCAACTGTTAAAAAACCTTCTTTTGCGTAATAAACTGTCTTCTTTGGTTTCTTCATAACAAAAAGAATTCCAATGATCAGACATACAAATAGCATGATCCAGAAAGAAAAGCCTTTCTTCTCATGATAGATTAATGCGATCAGACAAGGAAGTGATAAAAATGCACTCTCAAAGAGCATTACCAAACCTATTACGTATCGAATCATTGAAAAATTCATTATACCCTGCCCCCATTATCCTCTCTTTAAGATGTCTTTGACATCGTGTAATCCTTTTTTAGTTGTGACAACTACCACCAGATCATCTTCTTCCATATGATCTTGACCATTTGGAATCATTGGTTTTCCTTTACGATAAATGCTGCAGATCAGCAGATTATCAATCAATGACAGATCTTTAATTGGTCTTCCAATGACTGGAGAACCTTTCTGAATATGAAATTCCAGTGCTTCCGCTCTTCCATCCATTAATTTGTAGAGATTCTCAATATTACTTCCGATGGAATTTTGTCTTGCTCTTACATACTGAATAATATATTGTGCTGTCAGATATTCCGGATAGATCATACTTCCAAGATCTAATCGTTCGATCATGGCATCGTAATTCAATTTCTGTACCTTTGTGACCAATTTTGCATCACTCTGGCTCTGTGCATACAGAGACAAGAACATATTCTCCTCATCGTGATTCGTAAGGGCAATAAATGCATCTACATCCGTCAGACCTTCTTCTAACAGCATATCATGGTCATTTCCATTTCCATGGATGATCATCGCATCTGGAATACTCTCATTTAATCTCTCACATTGATCTCTGTCTTTATCGATCAGTTTTACACCAATTCCACTAGAAACAAGTAATTTTGATAAATAAAATCCAATCTTACTTCCACCTATGATCATTACTTCATGAACCTGATTCTTTCTTTCCCCAATCTTCCTGAAAAATTCCATGGCACAGTTTGGCCTTCCAACAAATGAAATTATATCTTTCTCTCTTAACTGAAAAGAACCATTTGGAATGATCAATTCTTTCTTACGCTCTACCGCAGAGATCAATATCTCACAATTTAACTGATTACTGACATCGATCAATGTCATTCCATCTAATTTAGAATTATGTGGGATACGGTATTTTAACATCTCGATCCTGCCTTTAGAAAACTTATTCACTTCCATTGCAGAAGGAAATCTTAGTAATCTTGCAATCTCATATGCCGCACTTAATTCTGGATTCAGCACAACAGAAATTCCCATCTCTTCCTTTATGAAACTGATCTCATCATAATAAACAGGATTTCTCACTCTGGCAACCGTCTCACATCTTCCTGCCTTCTTCGCGATCAGACAACACAAAAGATTCAATTCGTCAGAGTTCGTAACTGCAATAATGATATCTGCTGTCTCAACTCCTGCGTCTGACAGAATACTATAACTTGCTCCATTCCCGATCACACCTAATACATCATGCGTTTCAGCAAGTTTCTGTACAACATGTGCTTTCTCATCAATAATGGAAATGTCATGGTTCTCGCCACTTAATTCCTCAACAAGCGTAGAACCGATTCTACCACACCCAACAATGATAATATTCATTTTTTACCCTCAATTCATTAACACTTTCTTAACAAATTTTTATACTTTTTTTAATACTTGTCCTATTCTATCACAGTCTGTCAGAAATTACAATTTAAGAAATCACACTCAATAAAATGATCAACATTTATCGTGTTGATCTTCCAGAAGAATGGCTTCTTTCTCCCGTTTTTGTGTGATTCGATCTCTGATCCTCTGCATTCGTTCATCAAGTGCTGCACTTTGTTCTGCACAATCATAAAGTTCTTCCTGAAGGATTTCCACTTCTTCATCGGACAACTCTTTCTTATAACGCATCTTATGATCAAGACTTGCCCAGAAATCCATAGCGATCGTTCGAAATTGCACTTCAACATTAACCATCTTCTTTTCATTTTGTAAAAAGATTGGTACTTGTACGATCAGATAAAGACTTCGATAGCCACTTGGCTTGGGATTCTTAATATAATCTTTTCGCTCGATCAGTGTGATATCATCCTGCTTTAAGAAACTTTCTGCTAATTTGTAGATATCATCCGGGAAGGAACAGATTACTCTGACTCCTGCAATATCTTTTAAATTTTCTTCAATGGCTTGCAGGTTTAAAGGAATATTTTTTCTTCGGATCTTCTTTAAAATACTGTCATAGGATTTGACTCTTGTCTTAATACTTTCAATTGGATTATTGTCATACTCTAAAGATAATTCATGATTTAATACCCTGAACTTTGTCTCGATTTCCATGATCGCACATTCATAATATGACATTAAAAGATCAAATGGTTTCTTATTTTGCTGCATAAAATTCAGGAATTCATCGGATAAAAGACTTTGTCTTACAAAATTATCTCTTCTTGCGTCCAATAAAGCTTTTCCCTGCTTCTTTAATTCATCGATTATCATGCCGTGTTTTCGCTCCTTTATATCGTTTCGTATATAACAATCCGTATTTAATAAACTTATCCAAATTTTTTTCATACAGTTTGATTTTATCACTCTTTATCTTGGACTTTCAATGTTTTCTATCATTTACAGAATGGAAAATCCAAGAACAACGATTCCTAGAATTACAAGAATGATTCCTGTTACTCTGTTTAATGTCTCTGGTGTTGCTTTATTGGCAAATCTTGCTGCGATTCTTGCCCAGATCAGAGTAAATACAACACATAAGATAAACACTGTCCAATCTGGCACCCCGCCGATCATAAAATGGGATACAGCTCCAGTAAATGCTGTAAATGCCATGATAAACACACTGGTTCCTACTGCTGTTTTTAGTTCATATCCTAACACACTGGTAAGGATCAGTAACATCATCATTCCACCGCCGGCACCGACAAATCCACAGATCAGCCCGATCACAATCCCACAGATCATAGACTGAATCGCCCGTTTCTTTGCCGAAACACCCTGCATGGCTTCTTTTGTTGTCATAACTGGTTTTACGATAAATTTAATTCCTAATAATAATGTCATAAACACAGAGAAATTTCCCATCGTTGCTGCTGGCAGAAGGCTTGCGATATAGCTTCCTACAACTGTAAATAACAATACTGTTACCATCATGATCATTCCATTTTTGATATCAAGATTCTTGTTTTTCCTGTAAATATAAGCTGAAACTGCACTTGCCAGTACATCAGAGGATAATGCGATTCCTATTGCCATATACGGGTCCATCTTAAGGAATGTGATCAACATCGGACTAATTACAGCTGCTGCACTCATCCCTGCAAATCCTGTTCCAAGCCCGGCTCCCATTCCTGCAAAAAATGTTACTGCGATCGTTAATAATATATTCATCTTAGTTTCCACCTTTCAAAATATCATCTAAATTCTTATCCATATTTTTCATTACATGGATAAAAATTTTTTTATCTTCTTGTGTTGTATTATCAAACAACTGATCTACAAATCCTTGTTGTAACTGCTGTCCTTCTTTGATTACTGGATGTGCTTTTTCTGTAATAATCAGTTTTGTTTTTCTTCGATCACCTTTAATCTCTTCTCTTCTTAAATAACCTTCTTTCACAAGTTTCTCTACGTTGATTGATATAAGATTTGCTTTGATATTTCTGATCTTTACGATATCTCTGGCTGTCTGGTATTGTGGATTATTTCCTAAAAACATTAAAATATCAAAAGCTGTCTGTGGTAATTTTAATTTCTTGCACAACGGCTTACATGCATCGTTATATACCTCTAACAACTTTCTCGGAAATTCTATATTGATCTTCATGAATTTATCCCTCCTTGTTAATTATTTCATATTTGAACTATTCATTTTTGATTTATTATAACAGATTGTCATATATTTTCAACTTTTTGTTACTTCAAAAAATAAAAAACAGCTGACATAATTTTTACTTTTTATGCCAACTGTTTTTATATATTTATTTATTACAATTACCACTATGATCAAATGCTGGATTGATCGCATAAAAATTCTTAGAATCCAAATGATCCTGTACAGTCCTCAGTGCTTCACCAAATCTCTGGAAATGCACGATTTCTCTTTCTCGTAAGAATTTCAGTGGCTCTCTAACATCTGGATCATCAATAAGCCTTAACAAATTATCATACGTTGTTCTTGCTTTTTGTTCTGCAGCAAGGTCTTCACTTAAATCTGTAATCGGATCTCCCACAGACTGAAACGTCGCTGCGCTAAACGGTACACCACTTGCTGCTTGTGGCCATACACCTGCTGTATGATCTACATAGTAAGCTCCAAACCCTGATTTTTTCACCTGTTCTGGCGTTAGATCTCTAGTTAACTGATGCACGATCGTACAGATCATTTCCAAGTGAGCTAATTCTTCTGTACCTATATCAGTTAGCACCCCACAAACATTTTTATATGGCATCGCAAATCGCTGCGACAAATACCGCATCGAAGCTCCTAATTCCCCATCTGGACCACCATACTGCGTAATGATCAATTGTGCCATCTTGGGATCTGTTCGTTTGATATTTACCGGAAACTCCAATCGTTTTTCATAATTCCACATATCAACAACCTCCCCTCTTCATCCATGGCCAAGAATCCGTTGCCCATGTAAAATGATCATCTATATCTGCACTATCAATCGTCAATGGTTCAAAATTTCTCGCATATTCTTTTAATGCCTGCTTTCTTGCCTTCTGATATTGATTAAAATGGTCCATTGCTTTTTTGTCATTTGGGTGTGTATCAAGATACAGATTCGTATCAATCAATGCAAAGCTGACTGCATCAATATAATTTAACAACTTTTTCTTATCATACTGATTCATTACCGGCACGCCCCTTTCCCATAAAATGGTTTATTCAACTCTGGAAAGATCGTTCCACATTGTAATCCTTCTTCCGGACTATAAATCCTGCTCCAATACTGCCATGGAACATACTGCATAGCAACCGGCATAGAATCCACTCCACCATGCTCACACATTCCTGATGATCGATCACAATAACATTGATTCATTTCTATTTTCCTTTTCTTCTTTTATACTATCATGGTATGTATACAAAAAAGAAAAGTGCTTTGAAATTTTAAGTTGTATAACGGAAATGTATCGAGTATTCATAAAAACATAAAGAAAGATAGAGGTACGAAAAACGAATTCCATTGACGGATTTTTTGCAAAACGCTGA